>FLOH01000099.1_pt1 | contig 247551 bp, 219 predicted proteins | sample 756751 | NCBI WGS metagenome assembly FLOH01 (sample SAMEA4026879, study PRJEB14308) | marine metagenome | biome: coastal water; material: water | depth 74 m
TTCGCAGATCGATGAATGCTCAAGAGCGGTGGTGGAATTAGCGTATTGCTTACTCGCAATTCCGTCCATGCCAATGATTTCTCCCGGTAAGAAAAACCCGGTTACTCGACCCTGGCCATTATCACTTAACACATAGGATTTGAAACTACCCGATCGGACGGCATACACGGATTTGAATTCGTCGCTCTGTCGATAGAGATGATCGCCCTTCTTGTAGGGGCGGTTTCTTTCTACGATTTCATCCAGTTGATGAATTTCAGATTTGTTAAGCGCGATCGGCAGGCATAGCTCATTCAGGCGACAGCTCGCACAAGAAATATTTACATTATGAGGGCAGATTTTAAGCGCCGGGACACTGGCCTGCAAAGGGATACTATCTCCCTGGGTGGTTCGCGAGTCGCCGGTAGTATCTACTGAACTCATGTAATGCTCCTCCGAGCGTGGAATACGGGTCAAAAGGTCTTTAACGTAGAATCGAGGCGAAATTGTGCCATCAATCGTGGCTCTACACAATTTGTGATTTCTGACTTTATGGTTTATTTTGTTGACTGGCTAGCTAACATGAGCGAGTTTGCCGAGGTGTGACCGTAGTTAGCGGCTTCCAGGCCGATTTTGGGTCTTCGAATTTCCGAACTCCCGGACTATTGATATAGATTAAGTTAAGATTTTTCCCGGAAATCTACAATTACAGAAACTTTTAAGCAAACCCAGAGGCATTTAGAGTCATGTTAGAACTAAGCAGGATACTGGTGATAATAGAGCCGGGAGCCGATTCTCAGCCGGCCCTCGATAAGGCTGTGCAGTTGGCCAAGTACGCCGAGGCCGAGCTGGAATTGATGATTTCCGACTTCAATGCCTATCTGGAGGATGGTTATTACTTCGACCCGGTACAAGCGCAGAAAATGCGCTATGAGCATGGCGAGCAGCATATCAAGGAGTTGGAAGCGATGGCGGCTCCATTGCGGGAGCAAGGACTTGAGGTGACCGTGAGCACCGCTTGGGGTAATCCTCCCTATGAAGAAATCGTTACTCGCGTGAAGGATAGCAAGCCTTCTCTGGTCATTAAAAGCACTCAACACCATAACAAACTGGCCAGAATGGCATTAGCTAACGAGGATTGGGAATTGGTGCGCTACTGTCCGGCACCTTTGTTGCTGGTGAAGAGCCAACACTGGTCAACCAAGCCGATATTTCTTGCCGCCGTTGATCCGGATCATGTGAATGACAAGCCAGCGGCGCTGGATAACAAGATCATTGCCAGTGCGGCAGCCATGGCCTCTATTTCCACAGGCGAGGTGCATTTGTTTCACTCAGCCTGGATGCCGCCGCTGGCTGGCGTCTATAAACTCCTCGCAGATGCCGAACAGGAAGATCGCAAGTTAAACGATTTAGCCAAGCTTAATGAAATTAGTGAAAACGCCTGTCACTGGAGCGACAAGGACATCGTGCATGGCCTGCCTGCAACAGCAGAGGCGTTGAATGCCAGCGTGGTAGTAATCGGAGCGGTATCACGCTCGCGACTCGATCGGGTGTTAATCGGGAATACGGCCGAGAAGGTTCTGGATCGACTGGAATGTGATGTGCTGGTGATCAAGCCAGACGGGGCCCCTGTTATGAATACGGTTTTGCTGTAGCCAATATTAGCTCCCCCCATCAGTTGCTCTCTCAAACAGGTGAAAGGGCAACTGATGGCGGGTCTATTTCAGCTTGTTAGATCAGCTTATTATAAACAGTGGCAATCAGCGCTCCGCTTAGGCCGGCGATAATTGACCAGGCGAAAAGCCCGGTAACAACGCCTGCGGAAGTCATATGCCAGTCCATGGTTGAAAAATCGCCGTGAACCATATGGCCGCTCATTCCCATCATTAACGATGGCTGGATCCAAACCAATACGCTACACAGCAACCAAATCAGCGCAAAACCAATAGCCGTTGCGGTTCCAAATTTGATGGCATTCAATTTCATTTCAGCACCTGCCTGTATTTTGATTAGCTTGAGTGAAAACTGCTCACCGAGTTCAGGCGAGCAATCGGTGAATATTCGCCTTAATCTGATCCCACATGTACCGTCAATACATCGCAGGTAGCGCCATGTAAAACTTTAATGGCGGTAGAACCGAGCAATATTTTCCATCCTGAATGTCCGTGGCTACCCATGACAATCGCATCGGCAGCAATTTCGCTGGCCATGCTACGAATTTCCGAAGCCGGGGCGCCCAGCAGAGTGTGCACCCGATCGCTGCTTATTCCCATATCTTTACCAATCTTTTCCAGACGTTGTTCTGCCATATTAATGGCTTCCTGCTGGAGTTCATTAATATTTACGGCGTAAATATCCATGCTATAGGCGGCAGCTACTGGTTCCACAACATGCACGAGGGTTAATTTGCCGGCATCATTGCCCGCCATTCGAACCGCTGTATCGATAATTTTCTGTGCATCCTTGGAAAGATCGACCGCTACAAGAATCTTGTTGTACATGGTGCGCGCCTCTGTTGTTGTTAATTGGTTGTTGTTAATTGGTTGTTGTTAATTGGTTGTTGGTAATTGTTGCTTAAGAACCCGTCTGAAATTAACCAAACCCTGTGTTCATTGGAACTGTTATCTTAGATTGAGCGCTTGACTTAAATCAAGGGCGCACCGGGTTTTCGGGCAACTTTAATGCTCATAAATACGGAGTAAATAGCCAGGCTAAAGCATCCCGAACTCTCATCCACGCCGGTCTGGAGCGCAATTTCTTTTCATCGACTTGCACCGAAGAGCGAAGTCTTGTTGCGAAATAATCGAAAATAGCCTGATTAAATTCCTCGCTAAATATTTCTACTCCGAGTTCGAAGTTCAATCTCAGGCTGCGTGGATCGAGATTCGCAGAGCCTACCAGGGCGTAGTTGTTGTCGATAAGAATCGCCTTGGTGTGAATGAAGGGCGCAGGTAGCGAGTGAATACTGAGACCCTTGGTGAGGAAGTAGTGAATATTGTGCTGCGCCGCCCAGTGAGCCAGATAAATATTGGTTCGCTCAGGAAGCAATATTTTTACATCGACGCCCCTGAGCCTCGCGCCTACCAGAGCGCCAATCAAGTCAAGGCCCGGCAAGAAGTAAGGAGTCATTATCCAGATACGTGTTTTTGCCGATGAAAAGACGCCTAGCAATAATTCGTTGAGCTTATCCAAATTCTCATTAGGCCCATCGAGGATAAGGCGAGCCCAGACCCGAGACTCGGTTCTATTGGTATTGCTAGGGGTGAAGGAATATCTTTCAGTGACACCTGAGCAATGACTCCAGTCTTTTAAAAATGCGCGTTCAAAATCGTCGACGATCTTTCCGGTTAAGCGAAAATGTAAATCCATGGTTGGAATTGGATTTTCGGTCCGTTCAAGCAGATGCCGGTCAGAGATATTTTGTCCACCGGTGAACACGCTATTGCCGTCGACCAATAAGATCTTGCGGTGATTACGCATATTGGTGTTCAACGCCGGGGGAATTAGTTTAATTGGGTTAAAAAACTTGAAGTTGAGCTTGTTCTTACCCAACTTCTTGCCGATACGGGGAGGATAAGCAATCTCGCCCAGACCATCGATAATTATCCTGACATCAACGCCCCTGTCCTGTGCTCTGCTGAGCGCCTTAACAAATTGCTCGCCAGTGTTATCGTCCTGAAACAAATAGGTCGACAGGTATACCCGCTTACTGGCTTGGTCAATGTCTTTTAACATGGCCGGGTAGAGTGCTTCGCCATTTTCCAGAAGCTGAATATCGGTGCAGGAGCGCAGTCCCAGTCCTGTTAGCTTTTCGCCCACCAACGACAGGGGCCTGAAGTGGGTGCCGATGGGCTCGTTAATAGTCTGAGAATCGTCTGTCTGAGTCTTTGCCAGGTATGAACGCTGCGCTCTGGCGGCGACCCGGTTTATTCCGAATAACAAGTAAATGAGGGGGCCCAGTAAAGGCAGTATCAGGCAAAAAATGACCCAGGCCAGAGCGGAGTTTGAGTCTCGCTTGCTCAAAAGAGCATGCAGGGCGGCGGTAATAGAAATTACGCCAAGGACAAAGCTAATGGTCAATGCGAACATGATGCTTCCTGTGAGCTCCTGCTAGTCTCTATTTGATTGTCTGCCGATCGAGCTATTGAGCAATCTGCTGTTTAAGTTGCAACTCAGCAACAATGGCACAGTGATCCGAGATAGAACGCCAGCTAGAGTGATCCATTATTTCTACATGGTTTACATTAAAGCCCCGCAGATAGATTCTGTCCATCGTCAGGCAAGGCAGAAACGCGGGAAAGGTTTTTGCCAACTTGTTTTGATATTGCATACTAGCCTCTTCGAGTCCCGTCTCCTGTATCAGCTGCGCGTGTGAAGTCCCGCGCCAGTCATTAAAATCCCCCGCGAGTATGAGAGGAGCCGAGTCAGGAATATCGCTGTTAATGTGGCTTATCAGCTGCGCGATCTGTTGTTTACGTTCTTTTTCGAATAAGCCGAAGTGTACACAGAGTAGATGAACATTGTTTTCCAGAACTCCATGGAGTATTCCGCGCGGAGAAAAGCTTAAGGTTGACACATTCAGATTGTTCCAGGAGGCGAAGGGCAGTTCACTCAAAATAGCATTGCCATGGTGGCCATGCTGATAGATTGCATTCTTCCCATAGGCGAAGTGGTCCCATACAGAATCGGCCAGGTATTCAAACTGGTTTTTATCTGACCAATCGGAGATAGACTCTCGATGGATTTCATTTTCTCCGGTAACTTCTTGTAAGAACACAATATTACTGCCGGTTTCGCGCAGGCGGTGGCGGATTCTTTCCAGAGTAAAACGGCGATTTCCCGCGGAAAAGCCTTTGTGAATATTCAGGGTCAGGACTTTAAAATTGTTCATATTGTTGCGAGTCTGCGAGTCTCTGTTATGCTGTTTAACTAATTTCAGGCTATGATTTCCCTGTGGGCAGGCTCAGGTTCAGCCTGCGGATGAAGCATTGACCTGAGTCAAGATGCCGCAATTTCCGTCAATGTACATTCATCCATATCAACAAAGCTAGAATTCAATGAGATGTTCCGCGAGGCTTAATATGAACCTGGAAAACATTATAGAAGAATTAAATACCCGCAAGACAGAGCTGGAGTCTCGGCTTGAGCGGACTCATAAGCATATCTATCAGAAAGACGGGCCGGTTAGTGCGAATTTCAATGAGCAGGTGAAGGAGACAGAAAATGATAGCCTGGTAATGGCGCTCGATGCTGAGGGCGCCGCAGAGCTCGCTCAGGTACGCAATGCCTTGCAGCGTATCAGTGACGGGGTCTACCAAAACTGTGCCCATTGTGGTGAATCGATTAGTGGAGACAGGCTTGAGGCTATTCCCTATACAGACAGCTGTATACGCTGTGCCAGCCAGAGTAATCCCTGATCTCTGAATCCCCAGGCAGTAATTCTGTGGTTTGTTATATTGATACCGCCGCTATGCCTTGCCATAATGCACCCTGGTAAACATTCAGATGGAAGAAGGAACAGCGCGAATGAAGAAAATCGAACGAATCATGGTGGTAATTGACGCAAATGAAGATTTTTCATCTGCGCCGGATGGGCTGCCCGTTGAGTTGAGAAAAGCGTTGCGATTTGTGCAGGATAAGCAAGCGGCTGAGATCAAATTAGTCAGTGTGGGCTATGAGAAATACCTCGGCAGCAGTTTCCATATGATCGCGGTTGACTATGCCGCACTGCAAAAGGAGTATTGCGACCGCCTGTCGGCCAGTATGCAGGTTTTGGTAGATCTGCTTGCAGGGCAGGGTTATAACATTAGCAGCGCAGTACGTTGGGCGCACCCACGATATGAAGCTATCGTCAAGGAAGCTGAGGATTTCAAAGCCGACTTATTGATTCAGCATTGTCGTGCCTACGGCAAGATTGAACATCACCATCTCACTAACGATAGTTGGCAACTGGTTCGTCACTGCCCACTCCCGCTGCTTCTGGTTAAAGATAAGGAATGGGGAGATCCTGTGGTGATGATGGCGGCGGTTGACCCATTGCATAGTCATAGTAAGCCGATGCAGTTGGACCGTCAGATTATTGATGCCTCATCTTCCATGAGTGAGCAACTGGCCGGCACTTTCCACATTGTGCATGCTTATGCCGAATCGGCCAGGCCATTCGCCCCTGCTGGAACGATTAAAGCAGAGCACAGTGCCGCATTTAGCGAGCTCGTCGGCGGGTATAACTTCGATGAGGCGAATCTGCATTTGATTGACGAAACGCCCGTCTATGCCCTGCAGCACTATAGCGAGAAATTGAATTCAGATATTGTGGTGATGGGAGCAGTTTCCAGATCAAGATTTTCTGAAGCATTGATCGGTAGCACGGCAGAGGAAGTCTTGGATTATGTCAAGACTGACTTGTTGATTGTGAAACCATCAGCTGAATAGTTTAAGACTCGCAAGCGAAAGACAGGGCTCATCCTTAATGGAGGGTTCTGTCTTTTTGCGTTCCGGGCCTGTAGTCGATGTTTGTTGTAGGCTGCCTCGTTGTTTTTCTTTGCTTAAAAATCCTTTCTTCTCTAAAAATATTTTATTTCATATGCAGTAAATTGCCACAGAACTTGCAATGGCGCGCATCTAAATCGTGACTCGTGGCCTGACAACTTACACACTCCCGGGAATCATCGGTCGGTTTTTGCGTTTGCCGCTGCACCTGCTGCATGAGTTCGGCGCCGATAATCCCGGTGGGGACGGCAATAAACGCATAACCGGAAATCATAGCGAGGGCGGCAATGAATTGGCCCAGTGGAGTCTGTGGGGAGATGTCACCGTAGCCGACGGTGGTGATGGTTACAATGGCCCAATAGATAGATTGTGGAATATTGTTAAAGCCATTTTCCGGACCCTCGATGATAAACATCAGGGCGCCGAAAATGATGATTATAGTTAAAATTGAAAACAGGAAGACGAGTATTTTTCGCCGGGCTTGCATAAGCGCCGCGTAAAGCATGTTGGCCTCGCCCAAATAGCGTAGTAATTTGAGAACTCGAAAGATGCGAAGCACGCGCATGACCCGGATTACAATCAAATACACCGCGGAAGGGAAGAGGAAGGCAATATAGGTCGGCAGGATTGAGGCCAGGTCAATAATGCCGTAGAAGCTGAAGATATAAGCGCGTTTGTTCGGCGTACTGTACAGTCTCAGTGCGTACTCAATGGTAAACAGAATGGTAAACAACCATTCCAGTCTGAATAGAAAGGCGCCATATTGAGCGTGGTAAGCAGCGACGGAATCAAACAGGACTGCCGTCACACTGGAAACAATCATCACCATCAAGATGATATCAAACAATTTTCCCGCGCGAGATTCATAGCCGAAGATCACATCGTAAATAATTTTTCGCATATTAAACGGCTTTTCCCATTAGTTATTCGTTGAAAGCTTTCTGCCTCCTGGTCTTTATCGCCGTGCCCGGGGTTTTCTCCAGAACTAATGGGGCAGTAGCGGAAGTCACGGCGGGCATCACGCCGATTATTGTCAAGAGAAATACGAGTCCCGCGTGGCAGCAATTGTCCGGCTGAACCTTGCGAGGTCTGCTATTTTTTAGCCGGTTTGATTACCAATACATCGCAGGGGCAGTCTTCGAGAATTTTCTCCGCGGTGTTTCCGACGATGGCACGCTCCAGTACATTTCTTGAGAGGGCGCCTATTACCAGTATATTTGCCTTGACGGATTTTAGATAATTGACCAGATGAGGAACAATCTCGCCGTAACTAAGCTCTATATTGTCTTCGGCAATATTATGATCCTGCAACAGCTGTTTGATTTTTACTTCATGCTTATGCCGCATTTTTTCCAGACCGATAGTAGATTCGGAGCCTAAAGGAAACATGGTGCTGACAAAGGGGAAATAAGAATGGAATACATAGGGTGACTGCTGGAGTATGTCAGCGAATAGCTCGGTATGCTCGAGTAAGGAATGATCCAGGTGTGTCTGAACAGCTTTTCGGTGAAAGGGGTCAACTGCCGTTACTACGGCACCCCCGTCTTGCCACCCATTGGGCTTGACCAATAACAGGTCGGCGGGACATTTCCTGATTAAACGCCAGTCGGTGTTGGTAACCAGAGATCTCTCTATTACATTGTGTGTGTGTGTGCTCTTCATAACCAGATCGGGTTTGAGCGCCTTGGTCTGCTTTATGATGGCTTCGGCAAGGTGGTGGTGCTCGGCGAACACCGAATTCACCTCAATCTCTTCCTTGCCAAATTCATCGCTCAGATCCGCCAACAGCTTCTTGTAATGTTGCTCGAACAGCTGGCGTTGTTGCTCGAAGAAATCACCATCCATTCCCTCATAGACGTAAGAATGGTCGGTCAGCGAGTTCTCATTGTTGATAAAAAGCGTAATCCTGGCCTTGCATGCCTTAGCCACCAGCTTTGCCCGGTCTACGACGAAATCTCGATCCACGGTAGGATCTATCACTACTAATATGTTCTCGATAGTCTGCATAATTTCGTGTTCTTGAGCCTTAGTTCCCTAAAGTAGTGGCAGTCATGATAATCATCTAAGGGCGAAGAAACCACTACAAGTCAACAAATCCTATTGTTAGAGTTTTGCTCACAGGCTTATTGATCCAAATCAACGAGTCGAATCTGTCCTTTTCCATACTGGTGGAGGAGTATTCCCCTTCAAGGCTATTCCCCGTCAATCAATACGAAACTCGAAACCAGCCGCGTAATCAATTAAGATACGGGTCGTCGAACGGGAAAGGGTAGTATAAAGACTGGTCTTGGTAGAGGCGCTAATTGAGAAGCGGGAAAGGGGAAGAAAAGGCGCATGGAAAAGCAAAGGGGGACGTGTATGAAATTGATTTCAGGATTTATCACAATAGCACTGTTATCGACATGTTCAGGCCCGCGGGAGGGTGCCGGTAGCTCTTCATCGCCACGGGTGAACATCCCGTTTACTCCGGATATTAGTATCAACGAAGTCATGGTTGCGCAAATTGATCATGCCGCTCACTTTATTTGGAATGCTGCGAATCCTGCTAATGCGGCATCGGCGATTGATTGGCAGGAAGTCGAGCACCACGCGATTCAGTTAATCGCCAGTCGAAGCGCAATCAGCATGGGTGGTACCGGAGTCAATGATGCTATGTGGATCGCTCAGACGTCCTGGCGTGAATATGTCAACATGCTGAACAACGCCAGTTTGCTGGCGTTGGAAAGCGCCCGCCAGCAGGACGTGGCGCAATTGTCCCAGGCCGGTGATCTGCTTGTCGAGTCTTGTGAATTATGTCACCGGCAATACAAGCCAGCGATACCCACCGAAGGCTTTACTCACCCGCACTAATGCTCAGCTGGCATTTTTAATCATATTGCGCGCGATGATGAGTTGCTGAATCTGGCTGGTGCCTTCGTATAAACGGAACAAGCGCACATCGCGATAGAATCGTTCCACAGCATACTCGGACATATAACCAGCGCCGCCATGTATTTGTACTGCTCGGTCCGCTACCCGACCCACCATCTCGGTGGCAAATAATTTGCAGGCCGACGATTCGGTGCTGACATTTTCACCGTTATCCCGTTTGCGGGCGGTCTCCTCGGTCATGCATTTAGCGGCATAGGTCTCTGTTTGAGAATCGGCCAACATGGCCTGAATTAATTGTTGCTCGGCGAGCGGCTTGCCGAATTGTTTACGCTGCATCGCATATTCCAGGGCATCATCTATCAGACGCTGTGCAACACCCACACTGAGACCGGAAATATGCAGTCGGCCTCGATCCAGCACCTTCATGGCGGTAATAAAGCCTTCGCCTTCTTCACCGATGATGTTTTCAGCCGGAACCCGACAGTCTTCGAATATCACATCGCAAGTCAGTGAGCCTGATTGTCCCATCTTCTTATCTATTGCTCCCAGGCTGATCCCCGGCGAGCTTTTCTCGACGATAAAAGAAGAGATGCCGCGAGCACCCTTAATGTCTGGATTGGTTCTGGCCATGACATTGAAGGTATCTGCCACGGGGGCATTGGTAATAAAGCGTTTTGTACCATTGAGAATGTAATGATCGCCTTCACGCCTGGCGCTGGTCTTTAGCGCGGCGGCATCGGAGCCTGCTTCCGGTTCCGTCAGGCAGAAACAGCTAATCCATTCGCCGGTGGCATATTTAGGCAGGTACTTCTGTTTTTGCTGTTCGCTGCCGCTAAAAATAATGGCGGCAGAACCAATGCCATTGTTGGTGCCGATGATCGACCGGAATGCAGGGGATGTACGTCCCAGCGCGATAGCCACCTGAATCTCTTCTTCCATGGTAAGACCGAGACCGCCATACTGTTCAGGAATAGTCAGGCCAAACAGGCCCAGCGCCTTCATCTCTGCCAGGATATCGTCCGGGAGTTTGGCTTCCTCCGCCAGTTGCTTCTCTGCCGGGATGAGTCTTTCCCGCACGAAGCGTTCAATTATGTCGACAAGTTGTGTGAGAGTTTCCTGATCGCGAATCATTGCCTGGCTGCCTGCTTCCGTGTCTGTGAAAATGAGCGACTAAACTAGCATAAGGCAGAATTTTATGCGACTGCACGCACCGGATTCGCTGGTTTGAGGTTCAATTCCACCGCTCAATTCCCTATGCTAGAATGGCCAACCTTGTTTCACGGCAGCGCCGTTGAAGACGGGGAAAGCTATTGGCTCCAGGGGGAATCCAGTGGCGTCTGTTGCTAACACAATAGCGCGAGGGGCAGTCATAAGGGCTGGTGCCCGGTTTTTGCTATCACTCCTCCAAAATTATTTGCCAGTTAATAAGTTTAGCGATCACTTAGAGAGTAAACCATGTCTGATAACACACTCACCGATGCCTTTATCTACGATGGTGGGCGCACCGCCTTTGGTCGCCATGGGGGAGCACTGTCTCCTGTCCGCCCGGATGATCTATTGGCCCATGTTATTAAAACCGTAGTCGAGCGAAATCCATTTGTGGCCCAGGATTATGAAGATGTCATCATAGGTAATACCAATGGTGCCGGCGAAGATTGTCGTAATGTTGCAAGATTTGCGCTGCTGCGTGCTGGCATGCCTACTTCGGTGGCCGGTTTAACGGTCAATCGTCTCTGTGGATCTGGCTTGGCCGCCACTCTGGATGCGGCGCGGGCGGTGAGAGTTGGAGAGGGGGATTTATTTGTAGCCGGTGGCGTCGAATCAATGAGCCGCGCGCCTTTAATATTATCCAAGGCGCAATCGGCTTTTGATCGTGGCCAGCAAATAGCAGACAGCACTCTGGGGGCACGTTTTACCAATCCCGCCTATGCGGCCGCCTATGGCAATGACACGATGCCGCAGACGGCAGACAATATTGCCAGCGAGCTGGGGATTTCCCGAGCCGATAGCGATGGGTTCGCGGCGGCTTCTCAAGCCAGGTACGAAGCGGCCAGAGGTGACGGTTTCTTCAAAGATGAAATTATTCCCATCGAAGTGCCCCAGGGCCGCAAGAAACCCGCGCTAGTGGTTGATGCCGACGAGCATCCACGACCATCATCCAATCTTCAGGCCTTAAGCGGATTGCGCGCCCTGTTCGAAGACGGCGTGGTAACCGCGGGCAATGCCTCCGGTATTAACGATGGCGCCGCCGCCTTGATTGTCGGCAATGCCGCTATCGGTGAAAAATTTGGGCTGCAGCCTAGAGTGAGAATTATTGCCGGCGCCGTCGCTGGCGTTGAGCCAAGAGTGATGGGTCTGGGTCCGGTGTTTGCTATACGTAAAGCGCTGGCTCGGGCCAATTTGCAATTGTCGGATATGGATATCATCGAGATCAATGAAGCCTTCGCCTCACAGGTGTTGGGTTGCCTTAAGATGCTGGAAGTGGATTTCACTGATTCCCGGGTTAATCCCAATGGGGGTGCTATCGCGCTAGGTCATCCGCTGGGGGCTTCCGGGGCAAGAATCGCCGTTACTGCCATGCGTCAGCTGGAAAGAACCGGCGGCAGATATGCGGCGATCAGTCTTTGCATCGGTATCGGACAAGGGGTGGCGGCAATATTGGAACGGGTTGAATAAATCAGATTAAGCCAAGGCCCTGAAACAGGATTCAAATGAGTCACACTGGCGATCAAGTCAGCCATACAAAGAATTAAAAGGAATCAATATGTCGAATGTAGTGAGCTACGAATTAATTGGAAACATTGCCGTGATCAGCGTCAATAGCCCACCCGTCAATGCCTTGTCTCAGGCGGTACGGGAAGGGATATTGAATGCGGTTACCACGGCACAGACGGATGCTTCTGAAGCCATTGTGCTGCGCTGTGAGGGGAGCACCTTTATCGCCGGTGCGGATATCACAGAGTTTGGCAAACCACCGATGGAACCTGGCTTGCCGGTGGTGCTTGACGCCATCGAAAATTCCAGCAAACCGGTTATCGCGGCCATCCATGGCACGGCGCTCGGCGGTGGGTTCGAGGTATCACTTGCCTGTCATTACCGCTGTGGGATTGCTTCGGCGAAGGTGGGCTTGCCTGAAGTGAAGCTGGGCCTGTTGCCAGGCGCCGGTGGCACACAGCGGGTTCCTCGCCTGGCAGGTGTTAAGGCGGCGCTGGAGATGATTACCACAGGGAATCCGGTCGCGGCAGGCAAGGCCCACGAGATGGGCCTGATAGATGAGCTTATTCAAGGTGACGATTTAAAGGCCGGCGCGATTCACTACGCGAAACAGCTGCTGGAGTCCGGCGCGCCACTTAAACGAGTTCGTGACATCACTATCGATCCGGCGACGGTCGAGCCAGGATTTTTTGCGGCCGCACGGAAGAAACTTGCCTTGCGCGCCCGTGGTCAGATTGCACCCGACAAGATTGTTTCCTGTATCGAAGCCGCCGTTAATCTGCCAATGGATCAGGGGCTGGAAAGAGAGAGGGAACTGTTTCGTGAATTAGTGACCTCGCCAGAGTCGGCGGCAATGCGGCATATCTTTTTTGCCGAGCGCCAGGCCGCGAAGATCAAGGATTTACCCAAAGATACTCCCGTACGGGATATCAAGAAGGTAGCAATTATTGGTGGCGGCACCATGGGTGGGGGCATAGCCATGTGTTTCGCCAATGTGGGTATCCCGGTTTTGATGCTGGAGATTAATGACGAAGCCTTGCAGCGCGGCATGAACATTATCAACAAGAATTACAAGATCACGGTGCAGAAAGGCAAACTGGACCCCAACAAAATGCAGGATCTTCTCGATCTGATCACAGGAACAACCAATTACGCTGATCTTGGCGATGTTGATCTGGTGATAGAAGCCGTGTTTGAAAACCTTGAACTAAAGAAAGAAATTTTCGCCAAGCTCGATGGTGTCTGTAAGCAGGGTGCGATTCTGGCAAGCAACACCTCCTATCAGGACATTAATGCCATAGCCGAAGCCACCAGTAGACCCGAAGACGTTCTGGGTATGCACTTTTTTAGTCCGGCCAATGTAATGAAGTTGCTGGAAGTGGTTCGTGGTGAGAAGACGGCGGACGATGTGCTAGCCACCTCAATGCAGATCGGCAAGAAGATTGGCAAAGTCTGCGCGTTATCGAGGGTCTGTTATGGCTTCATCGGTAATCGTATGTTGGGTGGCTATGGCCGCGAAGCGCAGATGCTACTCATGGACGGCTGTACGCCGGCGCAGGTCGACTCGGCGCTGGAAAAATTTGGCATGGCGATGGGACCCTTGGCTATGGGCGATCTTGCCGGACTCGATGTGGGTTATAAGGCCCGTCAGGCGAGAACAGATCTGCCGGACGATGCAAAACTGTATCGCGTGGGTACGCTACTGGTTGAGATGGGCCGACATGGACAGAAAACCGGTTCCGGTTTTTACAAGTATGATGCAGAGACGCGCAAGCGCATGTCCGATCCGGAAGTAGAGGCCATGATCAAAGCGGAGGCAGCAAAGATTGGGGTCGAACAACGGGATATTTCCGAGCAAGAAATTATACAGCGCTGCCTCTATCCCTTGATAAACGAAGGGGCGCTTATTCTCGAAGAAGGTATTGCACAGCGACCCGGCGATATCGATGTGGTGTATGTATTCGGTTATGCTTTTCCCGCCGCGAAGGGTGGGCCAATGCACTACGCCGATCATATCGGGCTAAAAAATGTTTATGACAAGATCTGTGAATTTCGTGATCGCGACGGTGGCGAGCAATATTGGAAGCCTGCGCCGTTACTCGAAAAGCTGGCCAGGGAAGGCAAGACCTTCGCCGAATGGGGCGCGGAACAGGATTAGATTGCCTCAATTTACTCGCAAGCAACTAGTCGCAAGTACTTAGTCGCAAGTGAAGGCGCGGAGAATAGTCTTGAACTCAATCCCGGCGCCGTTGACTATTCAACTAGCAGAATACTTTAGCTGTTTATACAAGAGAGTTAATGATGATTTCATACCAAACTACAACACCCGGAGCGCCGCTGTTACGCGTCGAGTCCCCGACACCGGAACCGACCGGCACTGAAGTACTTTTGAAGACCGTGTCCTGTGGCGTATGCCATTCTGATATTCATATGCATGACGGTGTTTTTAATCTTGGCAATGGCAAGCAGCTGGAAGTGCACAGCGAAGGCATGGTGCTTGGGCATGAAATATTTGGCGAAGTTGTCGCGCTTGGCCCGGATGCTGAAAACCTGAAGATAGGCGATCGCCGGGTGGTGTATCCCTGGATAGGCTGTGGTAATTGTGCGGCCTGTAATCGTGGCGAAGAACAGTTGTGCACCCCAGGAAGAGCGCTAGGCATTGTAGTGCATGGTGGGTTTTCTGATCATGTCATGATTCCTCACAGCCGTTATTTGTTTGATGGAGGGGATATAGCGGATTCCCTGGCGGCGACCTATGCCTGTTCAGGACTGACAGCCTATAGCGCTTTGAAAAAACTCGGCGAACTACATGCGGATGATGAGGTAGTCATTATTGGAGCCGGTGGTGTTGGCATGATGGCTATTCAGATTGCCCTGTCGGCGATGAATATTGACCCGATTGTTGTCGATATAGACGAAGCAAAATTGCAGGCCGCCAGAGAGCTTGGCGTTACTCGAACCTTTAATTCATCGGATCCGCAAACGGCAAGGGAAATTCGCAAGGTAAGCGGTGGTGCCTATGGGGTGCTGGATTTCGTCGGTGCCGAAGCGACCGTTAACTATGGGCTGGGCTGTTTACGCAAAGGCGGCATGTTGGTAATTATTGGCCTGTATGGCGGCGCATTAAATATTCCAATTCCATTCATTCCGATGAATGCACGTATTATCCAGGGTAGCTATGTGGGTACGCCAGAGGATATGGGTGAGTTAATGGCGTTGGTACGAGCCGGCAAGGTCGCGCCCATTGAGATTCATGAAAGGCCGATGTCGGAAGCCAATCAAGCGCTGGTAGATTTAAAGGCGGGCAAGGTTCAGGGACGGCAAGTACTGATGAATGACTAGTACTTGTAGGTCAGATACCCATGGTTAGTAATTGCGGGCTGGCAGCCAAGTGCCAGAACTACTCGCCAGAACTACACGCCAGAACTACACGCCAGAACTACACCGAATAGAGGAGTCCCGATTTGTCGGCAGTAAGCGAATTTCAAGCAAGCACTCGAGCATGGCTGGAGCAAAATTGTCCGGCGTCCATGCGCACACCCATGGTGCAGGAAGAAATTGTCTGGGGTGGACGCAATGCGACTTTTGCCAATCCGGACAGTAAGCTGTGGTTGCAACGCATGGCAGAAAAAGGCTGGACCTGTCCAGGCTGGTCGGCGGAATATGGCGGCGGTGGGCTGGATAAAGAACAGACCATCATTCTCAGTCAGGAACTGGCGCGCATTAATGCCCGACCGGCACTCACCAGCTTTGGTATTAGCATGTTGGGCCCGGTGCTATTGGAATACGCCAGTCACCAACAGAAGATGGCATTTATACCTCAGATTGTTCGCGGCGAAATTCGTTGGTGTCAGGGCTATTCCGAACCTGGCGCGGGATCAGATCTGGCGAGCCTTGGTACCCGGGCGGAGTTGCAGGGGGATTATTATCTGATCAACGGCTCCAAAGTCTGGACCTCCTATGCCGACAAGGCGGATTGGATTTTCTGTCTGGTGCGCACCGACACCGAAGTACCCAAACATTCAGGCATCAGTTTTATCTTGTTCGATATGGCGAGTGAAGGGGTCTCAACCCGGCCTATTCAATTGATTAGTGGCTCATCACCCTTCTGTGAAACCTTCTTCGATGATGTGAAAGTTCCCGCTGGCAATTTGGTAGGCCGCCTGAATGAAGGCTGGACCATCGCCAAGCGCTTGCTGCAGCATGAGCGCACCATGATTTCCAGTTTTGGCCTGGCCAGTGGTCAGTCCGATCGCGGCGGCACCACTTCGACGGTGGCGAGTATCGAGGGTGCGGCCATGCACTATCGTGGTGATACGGATAAATTGTCAGATCCGGTGCTGCGTGATCAGATCGCACAATTCAAAATCGACAGCGAAGCTTTTGCCTATACCTCGCAGCGCTCGGTTGAAGAATCGAAACAGGGGCAGGGGCCAAATGCCACCTCTTCGATGTTGAAAAATTATGGTTGCGAGCTTAACAAGCGACGTTATGAGTTATTGCTGCGGGCCATCGGCAGCCAGGGTCTTGGTTGGGAAGGCGAAGGTTTTAATCCTGAAGAGTTGCAAGTGACGCGTGAGTGGCTACGCTCCAAGGCCAATTCGATCGAGGGCGGTACCTCGGAAGTTCAGCTCAATATCATCGCCAAGCGTGTTCTGGGTTTGCCAGACATTTTGAGTATGAGCAAGCGATAGTCGCGCTAACAGAATGCGTAAGAGGCAAACGAAAACACAATGGCTTTAACACTTAACCAAGATCAGCAATTATTGAAAGATTCGGCGCAGAGTTTCTGCCAACACAATGCGCCTGTTTCGATGTTGCGAAAATTGAGAGACAGCAAAGATAGTGACGGCTTTGATCGGCAGTTATGGCAGCAGATGATCGCACTGGGCTGGGCAGGAATGGCGATTCCCGAGGCCTACGGCGGATTCGATTTTGGTTATGGCGGTCTCGGTGTAGTGCTCGAGGAGACTGGCCGCACGCTGGTAAGCTCGCCACTGATCTCGACTGTGCTGGTGGCGGCGACGGTAATCAATGAATTGGGTAGCGAGCAACAAAAACAGGACTTGCTGCCCAAAATTGTAGCCGGAGAATTACTCATAGCCCTGGCGCTGGACGAACAAACCAGTCATGCGCCAAATCGTATTGCTACCACGGCGAGTAAGTCCGGCGCCGATTATATACTTAATGGCCGCAAGACCTTCGTGCTCGATGGGCATGTTGCACAGCAGCTTATCGTGGTGGCACGCACTTCCGGCGAGACAGACAGCGAAGCAGGTATTAGCCTGTTTCTGCTGGACAGCAATGCCGAGGGGGTGAACTGTCAGCGCAGCTGGATGGTAGATAGCCGTAACTCGGCGCAGCTGGAATTTGTCAATGTTAAGCTTGGCGCGAATGCCCTGCTGGGCGAACTGGATAAGGGCTTCGACGGGCTGGATCGGGCGCTGGATGTGGCTCGCATTGGCATTGCCGCGGAAATGCTGGGCAGCATACAGACGGTGTTCGAGAGTATTCTGCAATACCTCAAGCAGCGAGAACAGTTTGGTGTGTTGATCGGCTCCTTTCAGGGCCTGCAACACCGCGCTGCCGAGATGTACAGCGAGATTGAGTTGTGCAAGTCTGCGGTGCGCGCGGCACTGGCTGGACTGGACGATCCGCAGAAGAGCCGGATTGAAATCGCTGTGCTTGCCAGCGTTGCCAAGGCTAAATTATCTGAAGTGTTTTTTCTGGTGAGTAATGAAGGAATTCAGATGCACGGCGGCATCGGCATGACCGATGAATTTGATATCGGATTTTTTATCAAGCGCGCAAGAGTGGCTCAGCAGTATCTGGGCGATGCGGTATTTCACCGTGATCGCTATGCCACACTGAATAATTTTTAACAGCTATTTTTAAGATCTGTTTTTTTAAAATGTGTAGTGTTCAATGCTATCCCATTTAAACGCCCAGGCTAGTGAGACCAAGTCATGCCATTGCTCGTAATCGGAGTTGTTCTGGCAGTTCTGATTTATATTCCCAGCTACTGGGTGCGACGGGTCATGTCCAAATATAGCCGGGAAATGCCCGAACTGCCGGGTACCGGCGCCGAACTCGCCCGACATCTGATCAAGCGCTACAAACTAGATGGCATCAAGGTAGAAGAGACGGATCCCCAGCGTGATCATTTCGATCCGCTTGCCCAGGCGGTTCGACTTAGCCCCGACAATTATCACGGCAAGTCGCTCGCCGCAGTTGCGGTAGCCGCCCATGAAGTAGGCCATGCCATTCAGTTTCACCGCAAAGAGAAAGTTTTCGAATTGCGTCAGCGCTTTTTGCCACGCGCGGTTGCTCTGAATAAAACCGGCGTGGCAATCATGTTTACTTTTCCGCTTATCGCCGTCGTGTTGCGATCACCGTTTGCCGTGGCAATGGTGATTGGCCTGAGTCTCTTGTTACAGCTGGCCGGCGCGTTAGCTTATTTGATAATTCTCCCGGAAGAATGGGATGCAAGTTTCAATAAGGCCTTGCCGGTATTGCTGGAAGGAGAATACGTCGAGCCAGAGCAGCTCCCGGCGATACGAAAAATTCTAAAAGCCGCCGCCCTGACTTATTTCGCGGCGGCACTGGCCAATGTTCTTAATGTGGGCCGTTGGTTTATGCTATTAAGACGTTAGGCCGAACAGAACCCTCTATTGCTTGCTAAAGGTTATCCGTATGGATGAGTCACTGAATGTTTTTGATGAATTATTAGTTCCCTGTGGCGCCGACCCGGCGCCAGGCTTTTATCGCGACGGCTGCTGCAATACCAGCGCTGAAGATATTGGTTGCCATACCGTGTGCGTGCAAATCAGCGAAGCCTTTCTTCAATACTCTCGCTTTCGTGGTAATGATCTCTCCACGCCCCTGCTCGACTTCGGATTTCCTGGGTTAAACCCCGGTGATACCTGGTGTTTGTGTGCTTCGCGCTGGCTGCAGGCCTATGAGCAGAACATGGCGCCGAAGGTTTATCTGATGCGAACCCATAAGAAGGCACTGGAGATCGTGGCCCTGGACAAATTGAAAGAATATGCGCTTGATCTTAATTAGCGGCAGAGTGAGCCGGTTTAATCAAGTAGATCGGGAGCAAGGTTGTTGTCCGCAAGCGGTTTTAATACGGGAGGTTTGGGGCTAGACTGATAAGCGAAACATTGGAACTGCGCAAACACAGTTTGCCAATTCCAGGTGCACTGATAGTTATGAAAAAAGTATATTCACATGAGAATTTAGCACTTTTGCATACCGCAAAAGGATTGCTGGAAATCAATGGAATTAGTTGTTTTGTAAAGAATGAGTACCATGCATCAGGTGGGCATGTTGGCTTTGGGAGTATACCAATTGAGCTATGGGTCCAGGATGATGCAGACGCAGAAACAGCTGTTTCCCTGCTAGAGCGAGAGTTGAGTAACTCTAGTGACAGGCCAATGTGGACTTGCAGCAAATGTAACGAAGAAAACCACGGTTCGTTTGAAACATGCTGGAATTGCCAGAGGGAAAATACGGACACAGAGTAGTAAAATTGACAAGCACGCACTAAAGCGTGCGTAATGGCTGGTCCTGTCTGACACAATTTTTTGTGGATTTAGCAACAGCGCTAGCTGTGTATTACGAGGAGTAAGTAGTTTGGATTGGAAAATATTTTTGGCGATCTTTGCAACGGTTTTCATTGCTGAGTTGGGGGACAAAACCCAGCTGGCTACTATGCTATTCGCGGCAGATAAAGAAGTTGGTAAATTTACCGTTTTTCTTGCCGCCTCGGCTGCACTTGTTGTGGCTTCTGCTATCGGCGTGTTGGCTGGTAGCCTGTTATCCGAATATATAAACGAGAAAACGCTTCATTATTTGGCGGGCGTCGGGTTTATCGCGATAGGCTCTTACACTTTATATACGGCTTGATGTTATGCTCGGCGATGAGTTAATCCAAGAAATGAGTTGCCGTAAACACTAAATCAGAACTTAATAGTTCAAAGTAACAAGGAGGATTAAAGGATGAAATTAACTAAAACTCAATTTTCTTCACGCGGCGTGCTGGTACTGAGCCTATGCCTGTTGGCATCCTTTGCCAACGCGCAGCGAGATCTCGATCCAGGCCGTTTCGAGCAAACCATTCTGGCATTCGAGGAGCAAGACAAAGTCTCGCCACCTGCGGAAGGTGCGATTCTTCTAACCGGGAGTTCCAGTATCGCGCGTTGGAACGATCAGGCGGCAGCGGCGCTAGCGCCACTGTCGGTAATACCAAGAGGCTTCGGCGGCAGCGTCATGGGCGATTTGCTGCACTATCTTGATCGTGTGGCGCTGGCCTACAAGCCTCGTGCAATTCTTGTCTATGAGGGCGACAACGATACCGCGTTTCATATTGCGGAAGACAAGATAGTTGGTCAGTTTGAACAGATCGTCGCCAAAGTTCACGCGGCCCTACCCGAGACCCGAATCTACGTGCTGTCGGTTAAGCCCAGTGTCTCGCGTCTCGATGTCTGGCCTGTGGCGCAACGGGTTAGCGCGCGTCTGCAGGCTATTGCCGAGTCAGATTCTTTGGTGCATTACATCGACGTCGCCACGCCATTCATGCAGGCCGATGGCACGGTGATGACCGATATATTCGTGGCCGACAATCTGCACCTTAACGATAAGGGCAATGTAATCTGGGGAGCGGCAATCAAGGCGGGCTTGATGAAGGTCGAAGGACAATTCGAATAGAGCTTGGTAATTAACATGAGAATACTCGATCTGATCAAGGCGCTTGTTGAATTGGGTATTCCCATGGCGGTCCTGAGCTGGTTCATTTTTTCCTGGCTGTACGGCGCCGGAGAAATTGATCGCGAGGCAGGCCGCAAAGCCATTTCCGCCCGAGTAAAGAAATTGAAGAAGTCGTTCGAGAAGAAAGAAGAAAAAAATACCAATTATGTCTACGACAAGTGGATGTGGTTTGGAAGTGGTTTTTACGGCCTGGCCGGGCTCTGGACTTTTGCAGTAGTCGAGATATCAGATCTGTTTGGCTTTGTATTTAATTTCCCTGGCCTGACGGCAATGTTTGAAGATGGCTTCATCAGTTTTGTCGTTGCACTGTTATTAAACCAGGTTACAAATATAGTCACTGCCTTTGTCTGGTTTGGTTACTGGTCCGCGGATTCTGTCATCGTCTGGGTGCTGGTTGCTTATATCGGTTACTGGGCAGGGGTCGAAATGGCAAGACGCGGGATGGTGTTGCCAATTGATCAATGGCTGGAAAAACTGTCGATTAAAAAGTCCTGAAGCCGCCGTTGCTGGCCAGTGCACATCTATTTTCTTTGCTGTGTTGGAGATCACTTTGGGCTGTCAGGCTGAGGGACGCAGTGAAGCAATACCTGCGCCCCTCTGAAAAATGAATTACAGAGGTTCTATTTAAATACTTGGGCGGTGACTAAAATTCGTCATAGCCTTGAGTGAGTTCGATGTAAGTTCCTGCAGGATCAGTAATATAAGCGATCTTCAATCCGATGGAAGGAATGTCCCGAAACGGCACGTCAAACACTATTCCCTTTGCTTCCAACTGCTTGCAGAAGGCTTCCAGGTCATCAAACTCAAATCCAATATGATCCAGCGATGCTCCTTTTGTTGGTAATCTCGGCGTGTTGGAATTGCCGAAACTGATATTCATGCCGGGCGCATTGGTGGTGGTCGCGATGCTGCCGCGCGGTTTGACTTCCAAAGAAAAAATATCGGTATACCAGGCCAGCAGTTCCTCTGCATCGGGCAGGATGAAGTGAATATGATAGCCAGTGATCTCTTCCGACAGTCCCTGGTCTTCCTGCATTTCTACATACACGTCGTCGGGAAGCATGATGTAGGCGTTGGTTTGACCCTCGGCGCCGATAAATATTCTACCGACTTCCAGTCCTGCGGCACGCCACTTCGCCAGAAAGGCATCCATGTTGCGCACCTTGAAGCCAAAATGATCCATCACTGTCGCTTGTGTGCCCATAGTCGGCGCTTTGGCGGTCAATGCCACCAGCATATTGGGAAGGCGAACAGCGGTTAGCGGGCCTTTTTCCACGACCACACCGTTAAAATGCTCAACCCAAATCTGCTTGTGTAATTCGATATCAGATACATTCAGGTGCACGTGGCCATAGGTGAGACCGGCTGGATTGGGTGAGGCGAGTTGGGCGCTGGCAAGGCTTGAAAGCAGTGCGAGGCATAGCAGACTGGATAAAAATTTCATGGTTGAGTTTCCTGTGTTGTTCTTAGCCTAATGTTATCAGCCTAAGAATAATGGCTTGTTCGATGTGAGTCCATTGATTCACGCCTTGCCGGCAAGATCATTGCGCGGCTACCACACCTTCGCCAGTAGCTCATAAGAGCGCCGTCTCGCCTCGGGGTCATGGGTAATGGTAACTAACATGAGTTCATCGACCTGAAATTGCTCGGCAAGAGTCAGCAATTTTTCCTTCACCTGCTGTGCTGTGCCCACGGCTCTTTTATCCCTGTTTTCTTCGATTATGCGTAATTCTCCCTCGGAGTAGGGAAATTCAGTGGCTTCTTCGACGGAGGGAAAAGGACCCGGGTTACCCCGTAGCAAGCGAATATACCAGAGGTCACGGCTGCGGGATAAGTTTAGCGCCTGTTCTTCAGTTTCAGCGGCGATGCAGAAGATTGCCAATGCGCTGTGGGGAGATTGAAAATTAGGGCCGGGCTGAAATCGATCGCGGTAGAGTTGGAAAATATCGGATCGAATTTTTGGATTAATAAAATAGGCGAAGTTGTAGGGTAAGCCCATAAGCGCGGCCAGCTGCGCGCTGTCTTCACTGGAGCCTAACATCCAAAGCTCGGGAGGAATATCAACCCTGGGAAAGGCGCGGGCGTTTTCCATGCCTTGGGTTCGCGGATCCGTATCGTTTAGCAGCGCCTGAAGATCCGCGACCATATTTGGAAAGTGTTCCGGTCCAACCCGGGATCCGTAGCGTATGGCTGCCGCGGTAAACGGATCGGTACCCGGTGCTCTTCCCACACCGAGATCGACTCTGCCCGGATACAGTGTCTGCAACAGCTTGAAATTCTCCGCCACTTTGTAAGGGCTGTAATGCGGCAGCATCACGCCGCCGGAGCCGATGCGAATATTTTTGGTTTCCGCGCCCAATCTGCCTAATAGAACTTCCGGAGAACAACCCGCCAGAGCATCGGATGCATGATGTTCTGCAACCCAATACCGATAGTAGGCCAATTCATCGCATAATCGTGCAAGCTGTATGGTTTCCTGCAATGCTTCGAAGGGATTGCTACCACTGCGTACGGGAGACTGATCCAGCACCGAGAGTTTAATTTTGTTGCTTCGTTTATTGATTTTTATGTACTCGAAGGATTATCGGAAGAGCTCAGAGTATAAACTATTTCTTCTGATCAATAGTTTTTACTCTGACCCCGAGGTATCCCCACAAAATTCCAATGGTTCGCGTTAGATTTTATTAGGGTTTTATGTGGCCTGCACGCGAAGCCGAGTCGGTGAGTCTTTTTGCGCACGGCCATCTATCCTTCAATTTAACCAGCGCTGCGGAACTACATTCCTCCAGAAAGATCTTCGAAGCTGAGAAGATTCATGTTGCTTTTTAGGAAAGAGACTACGGACAGTTGGTTCTCCTTCGGCTCAGACAGTCCTCGCTTAATCTGGCTAAATTGAAGGATAGAAACATGGCCTGATTGTGCGCAAAGAGACTCACCGACTCGACTCCACTCAATTAACTGAACACGGCTGGTCTTTTTATTTCTATAAGTGTTCCCATTTTCAATCCGCAATTCAGGCGCCGAGAAAATATTATTTCGTGGGGATATCTCAGACTCGGATCCTTTCTCACTGGCCCTTATCAATGCCTAGTCTATGATGGCCTGATAGATGCCGCTACGAAGTTTCGCATAGTCATCCAGGCCAGTGACCGGGATAAAGCGGTTGACATAAATTGGAGCCTGGCGCATCATGCCGCCCCTATGAATACACGATTCTACTTTTGGTGGCTAGCTAACGCGGGTTGCCAGGAGAAACAGTTCTAGTTTTCTTCTTTGGCCGCCCAGGGTTGTGGCGGTCTATTGTTCCCAAAAAAAATCTTTCATCGCCATAACACTAGCCGGTCATACGGGTTACGAGGTTATAGGCAATGCAGACAAATACTCAAATTCAATACAAGTGTGCCAGTGGTGTTCAGGTGCGGCGTTCTGCTGTGCAACTGGATTACCAGACTGCCGTGGATCAGCTTGCGGCTTCATTGGATCACTCGCCAGGGGTTTTGCTGGCTTCCAGTTTCGAATTTCCCGGCAGATACACGCGCTGGGACATTGGTTTCGTTAATCCACCGCTGCAATTTATTGGTCGCGGCAATAGCCTCGAGATTAAGGCCTTAAATATTCGCGGCGAAATTTTGCTGCCGGAAATCTATCGCGCATTACAGGATTGTAAAGCAATTGAACAACTCGATGGTGCGCCGCAAAGCATAAGCTTGTCGCTGGTAACGGAAAGTGAAGAATTCAGCGAAGAGTTGCGCAGTCGAAAGGCGAGCTTGTTTTCCGTTTTGCGCGAGGTCATCGCCTGCTTTGCCAGTGCAAGTGATCCTTACCTTGGATTATATGGCGCGTTTGGCTATGACCTTACTTTTCAGTTTGAAGATGTTATTCGTTACCAGACACGAAATGCCGAGGATAGAGATTTGGTGCTGTATCTGCCAGATCAAATTATTGTCGCCGATCATCGTGTCGGAAAAACGATTTGCTATAACTATGAATTTGTCTGTCGCGGATGGGATGCTGAAAAATTTACTGAAACAACCGGTGGGTTTCGCCGCAGTGGGGTAAAAAGCCCCTACGTCCCGGCGCTTCATACTGCGCAGGATTGCGATCATAAAGCGGGTGAATTTGTTGAGCGGGTAGAACAGGCCCTGGAGTATTTTCGCCGCGGAGATTTGTTTGAAGTGGTTCCCGGACAAACGTTTTATGAACCCTGCAAGGATAGTCCTGCTACGGTGTTTCAACGACTAAAGGAAAATAATCCCTCACCCTACGGCGCGTTGATGAATCTCGGGGAGCAGGAATATCTGGTGGCCGCATCACCAGAAATGTTTGTGCGCGTCGATGGCAGGCAGATAGAAACCTGTCCGATTTCCGGCACCATTAAAAGAGGTGACGATGCCATCGGTGACGCAACGCAGATTAAGACCTTGTTGAATTCTGCCAAGGACGAGTCTGAATTGTCGATGTGCACCGATGTCGATAGAAATGACAAGTCTCGCGTTTGTGAACCGGGCTCGGTAAGAGTCGTTGGGCGCAGACAGATCGAGATGTATTCGCGCTTGATTCATACTGTGGATCATGTGAAGGGGTACATGAAAGCAGAGTTCGATGCATTGGATGGATTTCTGGCCCATACCTGGGCCGTGACCGTGACCGGCGCGCCAAAACTCGCCGCAATGCAATTCATTGAACAGCAGGAGAAATCGCCCAGACACTGGTATGGCGGCGCTATAGGCCATATCGGATTCGATGGAAATTTAAACACCGGCTTAACCTTACGTACTATTCGAGTCAAAGATGGCGTAGCCCAGATCAGGGCAGGAGCCACCTTATTAATCGATTCCGATCCGGTCGAAGAAGAAAAAGAAACCCGGCTGAAAGCATCGGCGTTGATCGATGCGGTGCGCGGTCAGATTAAATCAGGGCAGGGTAAAGGCGCGGAAGTTTTTAGCTGTGGGGATGGCCTCGGTATCAAAGCCTTGATGGTAGATCATCAAGACTCCTTCGTTCACAATCTCGCCGCGTACTTTCGGCAGTGCTCAGTTGAGCTCACTACCTTGCGACCGGAAGCGGCTCGCAAGTACCTGAAAGATCAGCGAGTCGATTTATTGATTCTGTCTCCTGGGCCATCGACGCCTGAAGATTTTGCAATGAAGGCGACGATTGAAATTGCGCTGGAAAAAGGCATTCCGATTTTTGGAGTCTGTTTGGGCCTGCAGGGTATCGTTGAATATTTCGGTGGCGACTTGACGCAATTGGGATATCCGATGCACGGTAAACAATCGCTGATTACTCACCAAGGAGGCGAGCTGTTTGCCGGGATTGCCAGTGAGTTCTCCGCCGGTAGATATCATTCGCTGATCGCTAAAACTGTACCCGCTTGCCTGAGGGTAACAGCCACAAGCGAAGACAATTCTGTAATGGCGATTGAGCATCAGAGTTTACCCATTCAGGCGGTTCAATTTCATCCTGAATCAATCATTAGTCTGGAAAACCAGACTGGTCATCGGCTTATACAGAATGTTGTGGCGGGGGTTGCCAAATTGAAATCGATGCAGGAGGCTGTTTAACAGTGCCTCATGGCATTTCGTTTGCAAACCAGTTGGCTAATCGCAAGCCGGCGAGTTGAATGCGTCGAGTAGCGCTACTCTGCATCTGCTGCACATAGGAAGAATCCAGCGGGATACTGTGCATGGGCCGGTTTTGAGTTTGTGCCGCGGTAATTTCACGGCGTATAGCGTTCGAATAAACTTGCCTGTGCAGAATCTCCCGGCTCTCGTTCAGCCACACAGACCAGTCAGAATTCGCGGGGCTAATAGCGGAACTACGATTCACAGACGGGGCTTGCAAGAAAGCCTGAAGATGAAATGCCAGGCCCTCGTCAGCGAGGGCCCGGTCCCAGCGAGCGTGCAGATTTCCGTCATCGGTGGCAATGCCATTGCCACCCGCATCTCCCTGGGGAAACAGTTTTTCGGAATAAAGCGAACCGGCATGCAAGGGTTGATGGATATCAGCCATCAAGTGCAGCACCCAACACAGCGCGACAGCCCTGATCGGCGGAGATGTTTCGCTATTGGCTAGCAGTCGCGTATTGAAGTCCAGCGCCGTCATTACATTGTGAATCTGGGCTGGACTGCGAATGGCGGCAGCAGGCTCACCGTTGATGGCGGCAAAACTGTCGATGCCCAGATAGACATTGCCCTGGGTCTGGGCGGCATCGCGAAGCCAGGCGCCATCGATAAAGTGCCAGGGGGGACGGTTAAATTTTTCTCGTTCTTGAGCCGATAAGCGGCGCGCCAAATCAGGCCAATAGGAAGCCTGTCCTAACAGCCATTGCAGACGGTTTGCATCGTCAGCCTGGGCGAGGGTAGACGGCATGGCATCGATGAAGTCTTGTTGAAAGCGAGGATGTTGCCGCAGGATATTTAAAAGTTGAGATTTTTTTTCATCGCCAAGCAAACTCAGTGCAATTGAAGTCGCTAGCCGATGACCTACCGAATCCCAGGCCGATGCAGTTTGTGAGGCCGCAATAACTATCAACATCAGCAATGAACAGCACAGTTTTTTCATGAATTCGTCATCAATGAAAGATCGCGAGCAAGTAGAGCAAGTAGAGCAAGTAGAGCAAGTAGAACAAGTAGAACAAGTAGAACAAGTAGAACAAGTAGAGAGAGTAGCGAGTAAAGGAAGTGTAGCAGCGAATAGGCAGTTTGCGCTCAGGCGGCTTGTTTTAAACTTCCAGCCACTCGGCACGCACCGCATCTTCCCCCATAAGGCTGTCGGCAGTGCCCTCATACACAATCTTGCCGTGACCCATGACATACAGGCGATGGGATATCTTCAAGGCGATCGAGAGTTTTTGTTCGACTAACAAGATGGCAACGCCGCGCCTGGCGATCTCCTGCAACAGGTTTGCAACTTGTTCAACAATTTTTGGCGCCAGGCCTTCCGTAGGCTCGTCGATCATGATCATGTCTGGATCGCCCATCAGGGTTCGGCACATGCACAACATCTGTTGCTCGCCGCCGCTAAGCACTCCACCATCCACGTCGGCCCTTTCGCCAAGATTGGGAAACATTTTGAACATTTCATCGATAGTCCAGCGACCCTGTATCTGGGTGGACTTCATTCCCAGGATCAAATTTTGTCGTACCGTGAGAGAAGGGAAGATGTCACGGTTTTCAGGGACATAACCCAGGCCCAGATGGGCTATTTCAAAACTCTCCTTGCCGGCTATTTCCAGGCCCTTAAATTTAATCGAGCCCTGAGGCGCAACTTCTCCCATAATCGTTTTCACGGTGGTCGATCGGCCAACACCGTTACGACCTAATAGGCTGACTATCTCACCTTTTTGCACATTGAAATTGACGCCTTGCAAGATATGACTCTTACCGTAGTAGGCATGTAGATTATTCACTTCAAGCACTGGTCACGACCTCCCCAAGATAGGCTTCCTGAACTTTAGGGTTGGCGCGTATATTTTCCGGCTTGTCGGTGGCGATTATTTCCCCGTACACCAGCACGGAAATTCTATCGGCAACGCCAAACACGATACTCATATCATGTTCCACCATGATCAGGGTTTTGCCTTCGGTGATACGTCGTATCAGTTCTACTGCGTTTTCAGCCTCGCTGTGACTCATGCCGGCAACCGGTTCATCTAACATGATCAATTCGGCACCACTTGCGATTGCTAGTCCCAACTCCAGCGCGCGTTGTTGCGCATAGGCCAGTTCGCCGGACGGAAACAAGGCCTTGTCTTTAAGTCCAATTTGCTCCAGTACATGCATGGCTTTTTCGTTAAGTTCGGTTTGCTTGCCGAGTAGATGCCAGAATGAATATCGATATCCATTGGACCATAGCAGGGCGCAGCGTACATTCTCGAAAACATTCAGGCGCGGGAAAATATTGGTTACCTGGAAACTGCGGGCTAATCCTAATCTGGCTATTTCGTAAGGGGGTTTGTTTTGTATTTCCGCGCCATTGAAATTTATTGTGCCAGCTGTCACATTATAGCGGCCGCTTATCAGATGAAATAGGGTCGATTTTCCGGCGCCATTGGGGCCGATGATCGCATGTTTCTCGCCTTCTTTGATATCTAGCGAAACGCCGCGAATGATCTCGCTTACACCGAAATTCTTGCGTACATCTTTGAGGGTGAGAATGCTCATGATTCAGCTTTCTCGTTAGCGGGAATTGCGTTAGCTGACTCCCAGGCGTCACGAAGCTGCGGCAAGGATCGGCGAGTGGCATAAAATGCCGCCACGGCAATAGTCACAGCCACTATCCAGGTCAGTGCTGCCTCTGTAGCGAGTTGCATGCCGAAAAAAGAAAATACCTCTTCCTCGGTCTGCATCATCTCAATCATTGCTACGCACGCCATGGAAAACAAGAAGGCGGGGATTCCGGTTAGCAGATAGGGCAGGGCGAGATGCTTCAGCTTGCCTCTTAGCCAGGCAGTCTGATGCATCATGATGAAGCCAGCAAAGCCTCTTGGTAGAAACATCACCGTGAGAATGAACATAATGCCCAGATACAGCATCCACAGTTCTGAATAGTTACTCAGCAGTGAATTCATCAGAGTGAGAATTACCGCGCCAATGATTGGACCGATAAAAAAACCCAGGCCACCGATGTATGCCATAAGCAGTACGCGGCCAGAGGTAATCGCATTCAGGTTTTCTTCTGTTATAAATTCATAGTTGAGCGCGAAAAGTCCGCCAGCGATGCCGGCAAACAGACCGGAGGCGCAGAAGGAAATAAATCGAACCCGGCGTGCGCTGTAACCAATAAACTCCGCGCGTTCTGGATTTTCGCGCACGGCATTAGCCATTCGCCCCGCTGGAGTTTGAGTAAACAGATACATAAATACAGTGGCAATGAATACCCATATTGCCGCCAAATAATAGATCTCCAAATCCTGGGCGAAGTCGACACCGAAAAATAGTGGCCCGAAGGTGCGGTCGCCGCTTATACCCGCTTCGCCACCGAAGAAATCGGTGAAGATAAGTGATGTTGCGGCGATCAGTTCACCGATCCCTAAAGAGATCATGGCGAAAATTGTGCCTGCTTTGCGGGTAGAGAAGCTGCCTATAAAAATAGCCGCGAGCAAGCCTATGACACCACCGATGAGGGGAATGAAAAGGATCGAGAAATAGACTGTTTCAAACTCAATTAATATCAGCGCGTGTACTGCCAGAAACCCTCCCAGACCGAAATATACTGCATGCCCAAATGACAACATTCCCCCTTGTCCCAGCAACATGTTGTAACTGAGGGAAAAGACGATGGCGATCGCCATCTGATTGAAGATCGATATCGCCAGAATTGAATCGAAGAATTGTGGCAAGGCGAGCAGGACTACCAGGTAGCCAATCCAGACGGAGAGTTTTTTAATCATCCCCATTATTCTTCTCGCTTGCCCAATAGTCCGGTGGGTCTGAAGATCAATACCAGAACCAATAAAAGGAATGGCAGTATTGGTGCCACTTGGGGCAGTGTGAGGGTCCATAGATCATTAAGCGGATGACTGGATTCGAATGAAACGCCGATGAGGTTGAGTAGCTCTGGCATGCCCACGTCTGAGGCAATGGCATAGGATTGCAATAAACCAATCAGCAGCGAGGCGATAAAGGCTCCCGCTAATGAGCCCAGACCCCCGATGACCACGATTACAAAAACGATGCTGCCTAATACCGCGGCCATACCAGGAAAGGTAGTCAGCACGGGACCGGCAATGACCCCGGCCAATCCGGCAAGCGCTGTGCCGACGCCAAATACCCCCATGAAAATGAGCGGCACATTGTGCCCCAGATTCGCCACCGTGTTGGGGTGTGTTATCGCCGCCTGAATAATAATGCCGATGCGACTGCGGGTAAGCACACGGTACAGGCAGATGAAGATACCCAGGGATATGGCAATCATGAATCCTCGATAGGCTGAGAACTCCTGACCGAAGAGTGTGAACAGCGGAAAATCGAGAATATCGGGCGACTGATAATTTTTGGTGTCACGGCCCCAGATAAACTGGATGGCTTCCTCGACCAGGAAGGCCAGGCCGAACGTAAATACCAGTTCCGCGACGTGACCGGATTTATGCACACGGCGTAGGCCATAGCGTTCTACTAATGCACCAACGGAGCCAACAATGAGCGGGGCAAAAATCAGTCCAGCCCAAAACCCCAGATACTGACTAATGGAAAAGGCAAAGTAGGCGCCGAGCATATAGAAGCTGGCATGGGCAAAGTTAAGCACACCCATCATGCTGAAGATCAGGGTCAGTCCGCTGGCCAGCATGAACAGCAGCAGGCCAGTTACCAGACCATTGAGGGTGGCGAATATGAGGACTTCTAACATGGTTGTTTTAGTACTTCTGAATTCTCAGTAGCGATGAGCTTAAGATTCCTGTTTTCGAGAGCGCCAGGCGCCGTTTAACGACGCGGTCGCTGCATCTGGCAACTGGACTCGACGATGGTTTCTTCGGCGGGCACATGGTATTCGCTGAGCAGGCCAAAACCGGAATTATCGGCGTCGAATTCAACCCCTTCGTCAGTATGCACAGAGACATGCAAGGACTGGAATATTTGATGATCGCTGCCTCGCATCCAGAGTTCTTCGCCACTCATGTTGGTGAAGCGCATGTCTTCCAGCGCCAGGGCAATAGTATAGGGATCGGTACTCTGGGTTTCTTCCATGGCAGTGACAACCATCTGCAGGGCGTTGACTATGCGCTGCTGGGTGACGTCGTTATTGGGGTTCTTCGCCTTAAAGGCGCGAATAAATTCTTTTCTGGCTTCGGTTGGAATGGGATTAGAGGATTCATTGTGCACCAGTCGAATCAGGTTTTTTCCGTCTTCACCCAAGGTGGCGGTGATTCCATCGTAGGCCGCATAAAAAGTGTACACGGGTATTTCCAATCCGGAATCAATGATAGAGCGCGCCAGAGAAACCATGTCGGCGCCAAAGTTTCCGGTGATCACGGCATCGGCACCGGATGAAACGATTTTTGTGACATAAGGCGTGAAGTCCTTAACCTGTCCGATCGGATGGAACTCGTTGCCGACGATTTCTATGTCTGGACGTTTTTCATTTAACAAGCGAATCGATGTGTCTGCGACTACATGGCCAAAGGAATAATCCTGGCCGATGATATACATGCTCTTGATATCCTGATTTTGCGCAATATAGTCTGTTAGCACGTTTAGCTTCATCACCGCGTGAGCGTCGAATCGAAAATGCCAAAAGCTGCAATCCTCTTCGGTAAGAGCCGGGTCAACCGCCGAATAATTAATTTGTAGCACTTCCATTTCGGGATTGCGTCGATTATGTCGCGCAATCGTGGTGCTCAGGGTGTTGGCTACGGCCGAGCTATTGCCCTGGAAAATAATTTGCAGCCCGTCGCTAACCGCGCGTCTGAATTGCAGTTGCGTGTCGGTCGGACTTTGCTTGTTATCCAGTGGAACGATCTCGATCATGCGGCCACCGAGTATTCCGCCCTTGGAGTTGTACAAATAATCGGCGGCGAATTGCAGGATTTTCAAACCGCTGGTGCCGATGGAGGCAAAGGTGCCGGAAAGAGGGTCCATAAAGGCGATGCGTACTGCTTCTTGCGCCTGGCTGGCAGTGCTCAGAGAGAGCAGGCTCACCAACAGTAAGCCATTCAATCTAAAGGAGAATATTTTACTTTTCATGGGCAATATCTTTGTTTTTTTATTAATAATCCGTACTCAGGCAGAGGGAACGGAGCGAAACTTGACAGTAACCTAGAGTCTCACCTGAATCAAGAACCCGCCACCGCTTTGCGTCGAGACGATGAATATCCCTGATTGTTGCAGAACGAGGCGCTTTACCGTGGCAGAATTCAGGCCTCGGGGAATTGAATGAGAACCCGGATTTGTCGCTTAACGGCAACAGCCGCGCTGGGTTTGGGTTTTGTAGTGAGTGGGGTTGCAGCTAGACCCCGGTTCCCCGAGCACATTCTGGTGTGCGTCGGCGCGTGGCTGTGTTTAACTTACTTCGGGTGAATCACTCTCTTGTCTGGAATTCCATGTTGAAAATAGTAGAGTCGGAAATTGAGTTCAGCGCTATCCGCGCCAGTGGTCCGGGTGGGCAGAATGTGAATAAAGTATCGACTGCCGTGCAGCTTCGATTTGATATTCATCGTTCAAGCTTGCCGCAAACAACCAAAGACCGACTGATGAAATATTCTGATCGCCGGATTAACAAAGAAGGCGCCATTGTTATTAAAGCCCAACGTTTTCGAAGTCAGGACAAAAACAAACAAGATGCTATTGATCGATTGCATAAATTGGTAGCCGAGGGGTCGAAAGTAGAACAAAAACGAATCGCAACCAGACCGGGCAGAGCGGCAAAAGAGCGAAGGCTAACAGAAAAGAAAAGATTGGGTGACAAGAAGGTCCGCCGAGGCAATATCGGCTCACTGGATCAGTAAGCTAAGAGGGATTCACTGTGGTGATCAAAAGCATTTCACATATCACCGTTTATGTTAGCGATCAGGACCAGGCTCTGCGTTGGTATCAGAATAATCTGGGCTTCGAGGTTTGTATGGACAACGATGTAATGCTTCCCGGTAAGCGTTGGTTAACCGTCTGCCCTGCGGGCAATCAGGCACTACAATTTGTATTAGTGTTGGCGAGTAACGAAGAAGAGCAAAGCCGAGTGGGCAATAATCTTATGACCGTGTTGGCGAGCAATGATTGTATCGGTGATATGGCTACCCTGGCGCGGCAAGAAGTTGAAATTGTCGGTCCACCGGAAGAAATGCCCTGGGGTATATCGGGTGTTATTCGAGATTTATACGGCAATCCTTATAATTTGGTAGGCCCACGGTAGATTGATTCACTTTTAATTAAAAACAAGCAAGCTGAAAGGCTGGTAGGGAGGTCTGTGAGTAGTCTCTGGGCCTGATAACAGCGAAGAAATGTAATATAGTAGCTGCTAGGAATTTAGTTCTATACAATCATTTCGGAACAATAATAATCGTCAAAGGAATAAGCTAATGAAAAAATCACTCGCGATATTTGGCCTGGTGCTGCTTGCCGGCAACTCGATCCAGGTTCTTGCTCAGGCCGTCAGCCCTGCAGCGGCGCAGTTGGCGCTCGAGGCGCGCACCCCACAGATCAATGTCATTGAGGAAATTCTACCGCTACGCATCCCGGGCCATACCCTGGGTGAGACCGAGGGCGTGGCGATGAATAAGGACGGCCATCTGTTCGTCTATTCGCGCACCGGCTTTAGCGGCTCCTCGCGCGGAGGCAATGCAGCCAAGCTGTTTGAGTTCGACCAGAATTTTAATTATGTAAAGGAATGGATTCCCGATTCCTATGGCGAGTCGTTTGCCCATGTAGTGCGCGTCGATCCGGAGCAAAATGTCTGGGTTGTGGACGAAGGCTCCAACACGGTAATCAAGGTGGACCCGACCGGCCTGATACAGATGGTTTTGGGTCGCAAGCCGGAATCCCTCGACTGGTGGGAAGAGTTTGTTGAGCAGGGCGACACGGACACAGACCTGCATCCGGAGGGCAGAATGGGCACCTTTAACCGTCCGACGGACGTCGCCTGGGGCCCGGACGGCAGCATTTTTGTCAGCGACGGCTACAACAACTCGCGCGTGGTCAAGATCTCCAAGGACGGTGTCTGGGAGAAGACCTTCGGCACCTTTGGCGATGGCGACGGCCAGATGCGCACCCCGCACGGGATCGCGGCAGGCTATGGTCACGTCTATGTCGCGGACCGCGGCAATCGCCGCATTCAGGTGTTCGACTACGACCTGAACTTCGAGAGATACATCACCAATATCGGCGCGCCCTGGACCGTACAGGTGACGCCAAAATATATCTATAGCGGTGACGGTAATGGCAAGATATATCGTCTCGACCATGAAGGCAACCTGCTGGGTTGGGCCCAGACCAGTCTGGGACAGGGCCAGACCGGATGCCTGATTCACTCCCTCGAGGCCGTAAGTGATACCGTCCTCTACAAGGGCGCCTGCTCCTTGTGGAATGTTGAAAAATTCACCTTTCCTGAGTAACCCCGAAGGGGTCAGATGCAGTCTGGCATTTCAAGACAGTATCTGACTCCATCTCAAAGTGAATGTCAGCTTCTGGTTGTGAGTTCAATTGGTCAGCGCAACACACTACTATTGTAAGTAAAAGGTGGAGTGCTGCATCATGGTTTATCGAACCCGACTGAAATACACAGATTCAATGAAGTCCTTTATTTGGGACCGATACGGGCAAGCTGTTCGAGGAACTCAAGAGACGCAAGGTCTTTCGAGTGGCCGCGGTGTATGCTCTGGTGGCCTGAGTGCTAATACAGAATAGGGATAATTGAGATGATGCGTGCGTTGAAAATCGGTTTGCTGGCGGTCGTAGCCCTCGTTGTCATATCACTCCTGACACTGCGCGTAACCGGCCTAGAGCCCCAATACATCGATCCCCGTAGTGAAGCGTTTGCCGAGAACGGCCGGAGTTCCTCTCCGGGATTGTGGCTCACAGGGGAGGTCGTGCGTGAATCAGTGCCGAATTGGGACTGGGTCAACGACGTCAACGACCCGATCCGTGGAAACACGATAATGCTCGAGACTCGTACCTCGTATGGGATCCCCCACTCGGTCATGATTAACCCTACCGCCCGCGGCGACAAACTCTACATTGGTGGAAGCGAACAAGATTCCAGACTACAAAAGGAGTTCCCCGACTCAAAAGCGTGGTGGGCTAACATCGAACGCGATCCGCGCGTACGCATGAAAATCGACGGAAAGATCTACGAAATGACGGTAGCATTGATTGCCGATCGAGCCGAAGTTGCCCAATTAATTGGCAGGGACCCCGTTACGAAAGTAATGGCTGCAGACGGGAAGGAACAGATCACCGGGGTGAGGCACTATTGGCGCGTTTACCAGCGAAACATCCCAGAGTATGGGGACGGCTCGCATTGAGATCGAGTAAAGGATTAGATAGATGAAATATCGGGCTCTGGCTAGCATCACCTTATTATTTCTGCTCTTTAATCAGGGGGTGCAGGCGCAGGATTCGCTGGTCAGTGCTGAATCCAGTTTTAAATACATTGCCACGACTCTGGATAAATTTCGTGCCACTGGCAGACTGGTCAATAACCCCGGAATAGACGGAGCAGATCTGGAGTACTTTATTGCCTTGCTGGATGATTTTTATCAGCAGTTCAGTCAGGGTTTCAACAGCGACAGTGCCCTGTGTCAGTTTTATAGAGATCCCGAGAATGGCAGGATGACAATAGAACAGCGAGCGGAATTAAGTTTCAGTTATTTGCGGGAGATTGGCGCACGGCTTGAGCGTTACATTTCTATCGATGAGGATTTTCAGCTTGCGCTGGAAGAACAATTTGGCAGTATCTTGTTACGCAATATCACGGCAGCTAAAGCGACTGCAATTAGCAATCAACGGCTGCCATCATCGAATTTCGATGAGGCAGCGATGATTAATTTTGCCGACACGATGTGTGACTAAGTACTAATAAACTTCAAATAATCCAGCCGCTCCCATGCCACCGCCCACACACATCGTACAGACAACATATTTGGCGCCGCGACGCTTACCTTCGATCAATGCGTGTCCCACCATGCGCGCGCCACTCATGCCATAGGGGTGACCTATGGAGATAGCACCACCATTGACGTTAAGTAATTCATTGGGAATGCCCAGTGTGTCCCGACAATAGATTACTTGCACGGCAAAGGCTTCATTCAGTTCCCACAAGCCGATATCATCCATTGTCAGATTATTACGCGCCAGCAGTTTGGGTATGGCGAACACCGGACCGATTCCCATCTCATCCGGTTCCAGACCCGCGACCGCCATGCCACGGTAGGCCCCCAGAGGCTGCAAGCCTTTCTGCTCGGCGAGTTTACTGTCCATGATGACTGATGCAGAGGCGCCGTCGGAGAGTTGACTGGCATTGCCGGGGGTTATTACGCCGCCTTCGAATACAGGCTTTAGTCCCTGCAAGCCTTCCAGGGTAGTAGTCGGACGATTACCTTCATCCTTCTCCAGTAGCGTGTCATGAACACTTTGCTGTTTGCTTTCTTTGTCCATGAACAGCATCTTCGATGGCATAGCAACGATTTCATCATCGAATGCCCCGGCTTGCTGCGCCGCCGCCGTTCTCTGCTGGCTCTGAAAGCTATACTCATCCTGTAAATCTCTGGAGATGTTGTAACGCTTGGCGACTATTTCTGCCGTCTGTAACATCGACATATATGCGTGTTCGGATTTTGCGATGACGCCGGGGTCCTGTGCGCGATAAGCATTGCGATGCTCATTTTGCACCAGGGAGATGGATTCCAGGCCGCCACCTACAACGATAGGCATACCATCATGGATTACTTGTTTGGCGGCAGTGGCGATTGCCATCATGCCCGAGGCACATTGTCTATCCATGCTCATGCCACCGACGGAGCTTGGCAAGCCGGCCGCTACGCCAGCCGTGCGTCCAATATTCTGCCCCGATGAACCCTGCTGCATGGCGCAACCCATTATCACATCGTCTATTTCGCCTGGGTCGATGCCCGCACGCTTAACCGCTTCTGCGATAGCATGGCCACCCAGGCTTGGCGCATCGGTGTCATTAAAGGCGCCGCGATAGGCCTTGCCTATCGGCGTTCTGGCGGTGGATACGATTACTGCTTCTTTAGTCATTCCAATCTCCATCAGTACAATAATTTAATTTTCTCAGGCCTGGCACTAGCGGGCTCGACAGTCTTACTCTGTCTGGGCTTTCTGCGTTTGATCGCGTGTCTGTTTTTTCACCCTACTTTTCACAAATCTGTTTTTCGAAAATCTGTTTTTCGCAAATCAATGCGAAAATAGCGTCGATCGAATCTCTGGCCAGTTCGACCATCTCCGCATCCGTGCGATCCTGAATGGGATGGGGAACGAAGACACTTGCCGGTTTAATGCCGAGGGATTTTCCCTGCGCCGCCGCCGCTTCAACAAATTCACAGGAAGCGATAAATCCCGAAGGGAGTCCTCTGCTTTCCAGGTTCATGATGTCATGCAAACTGCACGAGGTACATGAGCCTCAGTCGGCGAGGCCTTCAATGACAGCGTCACATTCCACGCCTATTTGCTGAGTAAGTGCCGCGGGTGCTGTTCGGGCGAACGTTGGCTTGGCGTAGCGCTTTACTATAGCGCCGGCGGCTTCTAAATGTTTCTGTACTTCGTCGAGTAGCTCTTTGCCGCGTGGCTTGGAGATGTCGAGTAGTCCGATTGTTGCTCCTGCGATGGTTGATAGTCTGGGCAACAACTGGCGCTCAGAGGGTTGCAGTTCCGCAGTCGGGTCTAGCAGGCATGTTTGACTGGTCATGGTTTTCTCTCTTTTTTCTATCGATTGGTCGGTTTTAAATTTAAAGGGTTCAATTTCTGTTGGTGTTTGGTATTGATTCTATTCTATCGATTGGTATTGTATTGAATTTGACTGGTTTAACTTCCCTTACTTTTTTCTATTAGTTCTGATGATTCTATTCTATCGATTAATATTGTTTTGAATTCGACTGATTCAACTTCTATTTGTCTTTAGTATTAGTTCTGATTCTTTATTCTATCCATTAGTCTTGTGTTGAATTCAACTGATTCAACTTCTGTTTGTCTTTCATTTCTGTTCTATCTTTTGTGAAACCAACTGACTGCCTCGTTCCCCTGCGGCTACCCAGCCAGCAATAATTGCCGAGAACAAACCGGCGCTGCCGCCGGTGGTAACAATGTGCAAACCATCGTCTCTAAACTTATTCAACAGTGTATCTTTGAATTGAATCGGCATGCCTTCGGAAATGCCATGCGCTCCGCGAACAACTTCGGCGCCGGGTATTGTTAATTCCTTATAGAGGGCTTCACGAAGATCGGATTTCGACCAACCGCCCTGACGAAATACGCGACGATGCTCCGGGCTAACGACTAAAATTGCATCCGCGAGGCCGTACCATTTTGTATTGACTATAGCTCGTAAACTATTCGCCATGGTTTTTGCTAAAGACTCTGGCGTACGAGACTGTTGATCGACAATGGCTTGCAGACCATCTCCGGCGAACAGACTGATGACAGAGTCCTTGCGCTGATAGCCTCGATCCATTGCCAGACTGGGCCAGTCTTCATCGGATTCATCTTCGGCAAAGCAGAAAGTGAATTTGCCCGGGTTTCCCATGGTCGCCCGATCGATGCCCCCTGGGACCCCACCGCCCACATTGCGTATCAGTAACTGCAACGCGCGACCGATGGTGGCATTGGCCCGATTGCCTTGTCCAAGCGCGTTAACGCCTGAGTTCATGCCAATCTGTTTGGCGATCGGTCCGCTGACGACCATTACCGGCGATGAAAAATAGGTGGTACACAACAGGCCGTGCATGCAGAAGGGGTCTTGCAAGGCTGCCTCAACAGAGGCGATAACGACGGAGAAATATTCCGGCTTGCAGCCAGCCATTACCGCATTGATTGCCAGTTTTTCAATGCTACAGGGGACATTGTCGGGTGGAATATTGCCCAGCAGATCATCGGCATTTCGATCAGTGCCATTCAGCATCCTCATTACCCGCAGAGGAGTCGGCGGCACCACGGGCAGGCCATCACTCCAGCCACGATCGAAACAGGCCTCCATAATGTCTTCGGCTTCAGCCAGTTCGATTTTTCTGGCTTGCAGTCGTTGGCTGTCGAATCTAAGCGCCAATACTTCATCCATGCCTGGATCCTGAGTCCTGGAGCCGCAACCCGGTTTGAAATCGACAAGCTCGGTGCCTAGCTCAGCCATTGCGGTGAATTCCTGCCATTGCTGTTTGTCCCAGCCGAATACCCGTGATTGTTCTTTTTCATCGGCGCCGAGACGAATCAGGGTGGGGACTATTTCAATCGCATTTTTGTAGGAAAACTCGAGATCGGTGTCATCTATCAATTCAGCGCCCAAATCAGCGACATCTTTCACAAACGAGATGTCATCCTGCACATAGACTCGAAGCTTGACGGCACTGTTTTTCGCCAGAGAGTTGATTACCGGTTCGATGAGCGCACAGGTAGGACAATTTTTTTTAACTACCAGTGCGTAACTGTTTGCTGTGGAAGGGTTCAAGGTGATGTCCTAGTCAGAGAGTGACGATTTTCCCAAGTATTGTTTGATCTTGCGGCTCACGGCTCACGGCTCACGGCTCACGGCGCAACAGCCGAAATCAGTCTGCCGAAGCCAGACAGTCGAAGGGTCAGCATCAGTAGACAAAGCCCAGGGTGCTAATGCCCACCAAAATATTGATAATCATAAACACCGAGGAGGTGCGTGACATGACTTTCCATAATTGCGGGCCTTTATACGCGGCCCGCACCCCGATAATTAAAATAACCGTGTAGCTCATCATCACGGCGACCATCGCCAGATAGGGAATCCATTGTTCATTGTCTACCGCCCGGCTGCCGAACAGGAAGAAGGCTCCCGCGCCCACAAAATAGAGGGCCCAGTAGGTGATTGCCAGGCCATACTCGCCCGCCAGTAGTCTGGCCATAAACGACCGTTGCTCGATTTGTTTTGTATTCACGATGGATTCGATCTCACTCATAATCTAATTGTTTACTGCGGCGCCTAGTGTAACGCAGGCTTCAGGGATTAAGAAATATCAGATTGTGTGCCAGCCTATGCCATTCGATTCCCCTAATTCAGGCAAATAGGGCAATATAGGGTTCCCCCCACAATTTGTAACAAATAAATCAGCCTCTATCTCCTATAATCAACAATTAAACAATTTGTAACATCTGCATCAAATTTGGCATCAGGAGCCGATACTAGTGTGCTCCTTTCATATTCCTTATTTGCAATCGTACTAATCGAACTACAAGAGTTTTAATTATGCATCTTACTTTCCCACAAATCGTGATCAATGCCGCCCGTGTTTCGGCGCTATTAGTGTGTTCAGGTCTTTCCCTGTCTGTCAGCGCTCAGGACAACTTAGGCGATGATTCTACGGTGGTGTATCCCGCTTCCTATTTCGCGGAGTTCGCTCCAATAACTGCGCAGGATATGCTGGATCGTATTCCGGGCGTTGGTTCCGCCACCGGTGGTGGAAATAATTTTGGCGGCGGCAGGCCTGGCGGTGGAGGCGGCGGTCGTGGATTAGGCAGCGGCAGCGGTGGTAGTCAGATATTGATTAACGGTAAACGCACCGCCGGTAAGGGCAATGACACCAGCGCTCAGATGAATCGCATCACCGCCGATCAAGTGGACCGCATCGAAATTATCCGCGGCACATCCGGCGAGCTGGATGTCAGAGGCAGCGGCCAGGTAGTGAACGTGGTCCTGTTTGAAGAGCTTTCCTCCAACAGCATCAGCTACCAGCTGAATATGGATCATTACATCGATAACAAAAACCAGCCCGGCGGGCAGATTTCTTTCAGCGGCCAGAGTGGCGCATTGAACTATGTGTTAAGTGCCGTCGCTGAGCCCCGCCACAATTATCGACTGAGTACCGAGAGTAGTATTCTAGGTGATTTCTCGCCTAACGATGCCGTATGGGAAGAAACCACACGGGATCAAACCAGCTACAATTATAGCGCCAACTTCAACTATGCGATTAATGAAAACAGTAGCGCCAGATTTAATGCGCTGTATGCCCAGAATGACAATCCAGCCGACGTGCTGCGCCGTACCACGAATCTGAAAGTCACGCCCAACACAGTGGCAGTCGAGCGCGAAGATATTCCGGGCGAGCAAGACAATTGGGAAATTGGTGGTGACTATGAATACCTGGCCGGCAATGGCAGCCGCTTCAAAGTCTTGTTTATTGCCAATCAATATAACAATGACTCTATCAGGGAGCGGTTTGATGTTTTTGCTGATGGCTCTGAGGCGAAGGATTTGTTTCTGGCCTCAGGCAGCACCACCAAGGAACGTATTGTTCGCGGCTCCTACACTATGGACCTCGTTCAAGGTCAGGATATCGAATTTGGTGTAGAGCGCGCGCAAACAATTCTGGACTCCACTCTGGCACTGGGGCTTGCCAGTAGCACGGGTGTTTCTTCTGCTGCTTTTGGCGGGCTGGTGCCGCAAACTATCTCCAACGCTAACTCCTCGGTGGAAGAGATTCGCTATGAGCCATTTCTCATTCATAACTGGATTATAAATCCGAAAATGTCTCTGGAGAGCACTTTATTGTATGAGCTTTCCGAGATCAGCCAGAGCGGTGATGTGAACAAGTCGCGGGATTTCGATTTTGTAAAACCAAAAATTGATTTCCGCTATGATGTAACACCGCAATTACAGCTGAGAGCCTCGACCGAGAAGGTTGTTCGACAACTCAGTTTTAACGATTTTGTCGCGGCGAATGATGATCAGGACAATGACTCGAATACGCTTGCGGGTAACGAAAACCTGCGTCAGGAGTGGTTCTGGAAAAATGATCTTAATGCCGAATATCGGTTGCCAAATGATATCGGTGTCCTCGATGCTAACATTTTCTATCATCGGCACAAAGATCATATCGAGCGCATCGATGTATCTACCTCTGAAGCTAATCTGAAATCGGCGAATGGCAATATCGGTGATGGTGAGGTTTTGGGATTGAATCTTAATGCCAGCATCAGGATGCGCATGATCGACATGCCGAATCTGTTACTGACTTCACGATTCAATGTTGTGACATCGGAAATTAAAGATCCTTTTCTCGGTATTAACCGGCGTTTTGCGAGGATGAGTCGTGGTCGACTGAACCTGGGGTTTCGACACGATGTTCCCGCCTGGAATATGAATTATGGGCTGTCATGGAGCAATCGATTCGATGGCAACGAGAAGCGTTATGATATCGATGATATAGAAGCCTATCTTGGAGAGCCGATGAGTAATGCCTTTGTCGAATTTGCCGATTCGCGCGGAACTACCTATCGGTTTGACGTCAGAGACGCGACCAGCAATCTCCAGTGTCGGGAACGACATCGCTTCGTGGGCCGAATCTCGGCCGGTATTCTGGAAGAGATTGAAGACCAGTGTTCAAAATCGGGACGGGTTATTTCACTGAAGATAGACGGCACATTTTAGGAAACCACTCCGTACTTGCTATTTTCTTACAAAGAAAGATCGAGGAAGCCCGCCATTGGCGGGTTTTTTTTGCTCAAAAAAATCACCCTTTGAACTCGGCTTGCCCCTCAAATACTTGTTAGAGTCCCGATTTGATATTCAGTGCGGTGAGTGAAAGGCCAGTTGAGGCTTGGAATTTTCGTGACTCGCTGTCTCGAAGTGGCTGTTGCCGACTGTTTACTTGACGCGATGATTAAACTAATCTGCTGGACACAAAATAATAACAGGGGAAAATCATGTCAGCCGAGCTTATCTTTTCAATTTGCGGAAACATCGTTTTACCAGGCTGGCTATTGCTGATTTTGTTGCCGCGCTGGAAATGGACGCTGGGACTAATCAGTGCCGGTATCATACCTTTCGTTCTGGGTTTGGTTTATGTCGGTCTGTTTATTTCTCAGAGCGGGTCGATGCCGGAAGGTGGGGGCTTTGGCTCATTGGAAGCCGTGTCGATTCTGTTCTCTAATCCCTATGTGATGACGGCCGGTTGGATCCATTATCTGGCCTTTGACTTGTTTGTTGGTTGCTGGGAGTTGAATGATTCACAGCGACAGGGAATTTCTCACTGGCTGCTTATACCCTGTCTGGTGTTGACGTTTATGTTGGGGCCAGCGGGGCTCGCGCTGTATCTTGTGATTAGAACTATCAAGACTCGCAAGCTGATGGTCTATGAGGCGGCGGCTCGACTGTAGCGTTTAATTAGCCCTTGGAAGGGTTAATTCGGCTCCACGATGGTTTTAGCTTCACTATCGATTTAGCTTCACTATCGATTTAGTTTCACTATCGATTTAGCTTGTCTCTGAATTAGCAGCGGGTGCATGTTTAGTCTATAGGACTGAACACGGGCCTGCCGCCTGATTCGTCAGCGAGTGCGATTACCTGCCCATTAAGCCCTTAATGGCTGCCGGAATATCGGCTGGGAACACTACAAATTTGCTATTGCCGGATTCGGCCAGATGCTGCAAGGAACTGATATATCTCTCGCCCAGTAAATAAACCACGGGCATTTCTTTTTCACCGATAGCTTCTGTTACCAGGGTAATCGCCGTTTTGCTCGCTGTGGCCAATATGACCTGGGCCTCGGCCTCGCGTCTCGACGCCTCGAGGGCTCCTTCGGCCTTCAGAATGGCGGCGTGTTTATCGCCGTCGGCGCGAGTCACCGTCGCTCGTCTCGCGCGTTCGGCGGCCGCCTGTTCTTCCATCGCCGCCTGCATCGTGTCCGAGGGATTGATGTCCTGGATTTCAACGGTTTTTAGCGTGATGCCCCAGTCGGCGATATCATCGGAAATGGCGGCTTTCAGTTTTGCCTTGATGTGATCTCTTGAAGACAGGGCTTCGTCCAGTGTCATCTCGCCTACGATCGAGCGCAATGAAGTTTGCACCAGAGTCTGGATCGCAAACACATAATTCTCAACACCGTATACGGCCTTCTCCGGTGAGACGATATTGATGTAGGCGACCGCATTGGTAATTAGCACGGCATTGTCTTTGGTGATGACTTCTTGCGAAGGAATGTCGAGCACGATGTCTTTTGTGGTGACTTTGAATGCGACATTATCGATGTAAGGGATGATGAAATTTAGCCCCGGGTTGAGGGAGGTATGGTATTTCCCAAGGCGTTGCACAACCCATTTAAATCCCTGCGGTACCTGACGTACACCTTTGGCAACGGTGATCAGTAAAAAGAGCAGGACGGCTATTGCCAATATTAAAGCTGGTTCCATTACGAGATTCCTTCTGATTGAGGGTTGAGGGAAATTCTGAGTTAGGCTTTCTTAACAATCAGCGAGTTTCCAGATAAATCTACTACGCTGACGCGATCTCCTATGCTTAACACATCCTGTGAAATTATCAGCCATTCATCTGACCCCAGTAGCGGAGCGGGAAATCGAACCTTGCCGCGTTTTTCTCCCTTGGGAGGGGATAGCACCTGTCCCATTTCACCCAACAACGCTTCTCTGGACAAGCCGGCTTTGGTATTGTCTGTCGAGAGCGGTTTTAGCAGTTTAAACCAGCCGACGGCGAATACCGTGGATGAAAAAGTCCAGATGATGATTTGAGCCGTTTCGGATACTGCCGGAAATGGAATCAAGAGCAGACCAACGACCATTGCCGCGGCGCCAAACCAGAAGATAAAGAAGGAACCTAGAAAGATTTCTGAGAGCATCAGGGCGATGCCCATAACCATCCAATGCCAATATAGAAATTCGAATTCCATGATCAGTCTCCCTTAAAAGCAGAAACCCATTATTAGTCTGTTTCGGCGGCTTAGTAAATAGATATGAGGGCGGATTAACAAAATTCCAGCCTGCGTCGCGTGTTGTGGCGGGGGAGATGGGGCGAGTTGCAGTTTGTTGTAAAGGAACAATTACTCTGTGTTTATCTGGCAGCTGTGTCAGAATGGGCTTTCTCAGGATAAATCCAGTCTGATATGGCGCAAATTCATTCTCCGCAACAGCCACCCTTTATCACAGTCGGTGGTCAGGGTCCGTTGTTGCATTTCTCTCATGCCAATGCCTATCCACCGCTCGCCTACAGCGCATTTTTACAAGCTTTTACCGACTCCCATCAAGTCATTGCAAGTTTGCACCGGCCCCTGTGGCAGCCAAGCCCCGATCCGTCCAGTTTGCAATCCTGGCAGGTGTTTGGAGAGGATTTGATACGCATGGCGGAAACGCTTGATAAGCCATTAATCAGTATTGGACATTCGATGGGTGCGGCGGCAACACTAATTGCTGCGGCAAAACGTCCCGCGCTGTTTAAGTCTATTGTGTTGATAGAACCGGTGCTGGTGCCACGACGCTATCTGCTGGCCCTGCGCTTTTTTGGTCGCTTCGCCAAACACAAGATTCCTTTGGTGAGAAAGACTCTTGAGAGGGTCGATTACTGGTCTGATCGACAGCAGGCGTTTGATCACTTTCGCCCCAAGTATGTGTTTAAGAACATTAGTGATGAGGTGCTGTGGGACTATGTTCAGCACGGGATATGTGCAACTGAAGACGGCGGGTTCCAGCTAAGCTATAGCAAAGCCTGGGAGGCGCGATGTTATACCCTGGTGCATAGTCTATGGCGCTTATTGCCGCAAATCACCGTGCCTGTGTTGGCGATTCGCGGACAGCAATCCGACACGGTTTTTCCGGCCGCCTGGAACAAATGGCAGACAATGTCGGCCCATCACGATTTTTTAGAAATTGCCGACGCAGGCCATCTGCTTCCCTTCGAAAAACCGCAGCAGCTGGCGGTCGAAATTCAATCCTGGCTGAAATAATCTGCGGGCAAGGTTAATCCGCTGACAACACTACTCTACTCTACTCTCCTGACAATACTACTCTCCTGACAATACTACTCTCCTGACAATACTACTCTCCTCTACTGACAACACTACTCTCCTGACAACGTTAATCACTAACAACAAGCTCGACGGCGATTGCCGATCGCGCTGCGTTAAATCTCGCCCAATGCCTTATTACAGAACTCACAATTAGCCCCGCGGTTTGCTCTATCTCAGTGCAATGCATCGAGCCTGTAAACCGCTTGGCCAACTTTGCGTTAAACAGGGCAGGACGATGGATTGTCAGACAAAATTCATCGATTCGGTAAAACGCATCAAGTTAAACAGCAGATAACGGAGATTTAAGTCATGAGAAAATTAATCGGTCCTGTAGCGGCGGTGCTGGCTTTTGTGTTGCAAATTCCAATCGCTACTGCACAGGACGACGCAAATACAGTAGTGCAGCTCAATCCTGATTCCGAACAGCGAAAAATTGAGCGGCGGGCACGCATCGAAGAACTGCGCCAGCTTACGCAAGAAGAACGGCAGGCCAAGCGGCAGGCGAATCAGCAGCAATTGGATTCCTTGAGCGACGAGCAGCGCCAGGCCTTGCGTGAGAAGCGGCGCAGCCGAGAAGCCGCGAGAGCTCGTCAGGGTGGGCGGCCAGGCGCGGCGAACAGAGCGCGGCCGCGCGCACAGTAGTTACGGCAAGCGCCTACAGAACCACAGACTGAGCCATAGACTGAGGTGTAGAGTGAGTTGCAGAACACCGAAGAAGACCAATAACAGCGCGAGAACGCCTCGGCTTATGCCGGGGCCGTAAATATCACGCGTTGTTGCTTGTCGGCACGGCCCTCGCCAGTCCCAGTCTCCTACCAGAACCCTTGCTGCAGGGCCTTCGTGCCCTGCTCTTTTTGTTCTCTCTATGCTCTCTCTCTGCTCTCTTTCCGTTGTACTCCGCTTAAATACCCGGGTTTGGGTCTAACTTTTTATTTCAGGCTGTTGTTAACCCTTTTCATCGAAGTACACTCTAATCTAGTAATTCAGGCAATAACGGGTCAAATCCGGAGAAATCCGGTGAATGCGAGGAGATTTCCTTGTTAAGGGAAACGGAAGAGGAGCTGGTGAGATCGGCGCAGTCGGGCAATATTGCCGCGTTTGAGCGACTGGTGCGCCTGTTGGAAGCGCAGATGCTGGCGGTGGCAGCGGGTTTTGCCCACACCCCCGACGACGCCAACGACATCTATCAGGATGCGATGCTGGCCGCCTATAGAGCACTGCCCAAGTTTAAGCTGGAAAGCAAGTTCAGCACCTGGTTGCACAAGATCGTCGTCAATACAGCGCTGTCCAATCGCAGAAAATTGAAGCGAACCTGGCAGAAAATGGCGGCCATACAGAATCAATACCAGCGTGAGGAGAAGTACACGGATAGTCATTCTCCCGAATCAAATTTGTTGAATGGCGAGCTGAATACACAGATCAATACAGCCATGGAGAAATTGACGGACACGGAACGTATCGCTTTTGTGCTTTGTCATCAGCAAGGGATGAAGCTTCGAGAAGCGGCAGAGATAATGTCTTGTACTGACAATTCGGTGAAAGTGGTTTTGTTCAGGGCGAGAAATAAATTGAAACATCAATTAGCGGACTATCACTAGTCAGGATACAGGCGATGAGCATTTCAGCAAACAAAGAGCAATTACAGCTCCAGATAATCAGCTATCTCTACGGGGATCTACCCGCCGAAGACGTCGCCCGATTTGAACGGGAGCTGGAAACTAATCCGGCACTGAAAGACGCCTTCGAAGAAGAGCAGCGCCTGAACAGTGCGCTGCCGATAGGCATGCAACCGCAGATCGACGAAGATCGTTTGCAGGGTAACCGCTTCATGCTGCGGCAGAATCTGCAAAGGGAAAATCGCACGCGTTTCTCGCTAAAGCATTGGTTGCAGGATCTCTTTTCCAGGCCTTTGGTCGTGGCTTTTCAGGGCGGGGCAATGGCGGCGACTTTTGTCCTGGGCATTCTACTGGCATCGCCCTCAGCTGTTCAGACTTCTGACTCCGGGGTCGGGCAATTGCTTGCGGCAGATACCCGCGCCGGTCTCACCCCGTTACAGATGGTTAGCGACGAAGACTACGAAATATACCAGCTCAAGGTTAATAACTATGACGTGGTGACCGGTGAGATTGATTTATCATTTTCACTGGCTTCTGAAACGCGACTCACGGGCAATGTGGCCGATCAGAATATTTATGGCTTGATGGCGGTGGCGCTGCAAGGTGATATCGACAGCGCGTCCCGGCTGGACACCATCAATGCGCTGCAACCAGTAGCCTCCGGCGATAAAGTCTACGAGGCACTTATCCATGTGCTCACTCACGATCAGAACCCAGGTGTTCGTTATCAAGCGGTGCTGTCTCTGGCGCAACTTGCACATCAAGAAAGCGTGCGTGATGCCCTGCGTTATGCACTCAGCGAAGATGTTAATCAGGGGGTCAGAATAGAAGCATTCCAGGCCCTGGTAAATTATCCAGACGAGCAAACCCTGGCGGTTTTTCGGCAGCAAATGAACACAGACAGCAATGAATTTATCCGCGCTCAGGCCAGAACAATTGTCGAAGCGTCTGATAGCGGTTCAATTACTTTATAAAATTATTCTAGGGATCGACATTAAGAGGTGGATACTATGACGCATTTAGCCAATACATTGACAAGATTAATGGCACTGGCACTGTTACTCAGCGCTAGCACTACATTGCAGGCTCAGTCCGCTGATAGGGAGCAGGAATTCACTGTGACTGCCGGTGGCACCCTGACAATTAATAGTGACGCGGGGAACATGGAGGTAAATACCTGGGATCAGAATCGGGTGCGGGTGCGTATTCGCAATACCAACGGCTTCGATGTGCAGATGCAGCAGCGCGGCAACGATGTCGAAGTGATCGCAGAATCTGAAGGGGGAAGGCTCTTTGGACTGCGCAGGAACTCTAATATTTCATTCAATGTCGACGTGCCTGTTACTTACAATCTTGAGCTGGATACCGGCGGTGGCCATATCGAGGTGTCGGATATAAACGGTGAGGTTGAGGTGGATACCAGCGGCGGATATATCGAAATTGGTCGAGTAACCGGGGGCGATGTGAATGCTGATACTTCCGGCGGTCACATTACAGTCGAATATGTGGATGGTGACGTGGTGGCCGATACCTCTGGCGGTAATATTACCATTGGTGATGTTACCGGCGACGCATCGGCCGATACGTCCGGCGGCAAGATCACTATCGGTAATGTGGCTGGCAATATGCTTGCTGATACCTCCGGTGGCAACATCGAGGTAGGTGAGGGCGGTGGTCGCGTTAGTCTGGATACTTCTGGTGGCAGCATTCGAGCGGGCTGGGCTCGGGGTGAATTGGTAGCGGATACTTCTGGCGGCAATATTTTTCTGGCGGGCGGCGATAGTAGCGTTAAAGCGGATACCTCCGGTGGCAATATCACCATCGAGGGCGGTCATGGGCCGGTTACGGCCGATACTTCCGGCGGCAGGATCACTATCAGTGGCACCACCGGTCCGGTGCATGCCGATACCGCCGGTGGCCGCATCGAAGTTGATCTTTCGGCGGTAAGCGGCCGCGTAGGGGGTGAGGTGGTGTTAGATACCGCCGGTGGCGATATTACCCTGCGCATTCCTGCCGGTCTGGCGGCGACTATCGATGCAGAACTGGAAGTTTCACGACGTTCTCGTGGTGATTACCGCATCTATACTGATTTCCCGCTCACCGTTCGGGAAGAGGATCGTCGAATTATTGGCAGAGGGGATATTAACGGCGGGGGTGACAGGATCCAGTTGAAGACATCGAATAGTGATATCCACATCATCAGCGTGAGCAATTAACTGCTCTGTTTCTGGTTTATAACTGCTCTGGTTTATAACTGCTCTGTTTTATAACTACATCTGCTTTATAAAAAAAAACCGCTGTCAGCATTTGCTGCCAGCGGTTTTTTTATGTCCGTGCCTAAATAGACTTATACCCAGCTCTGTCTAATCAATTCATCCGGGATGTCATGTTTAATTTTCTCGTGCAGCTGCGGCAGTTTAGACCAGTGCAGTCCTTGCTTGTGATGGTGCGCCGTGTGGTAGCCGAGATTGCCAGTAAACAGGTTGTACCAGCGATTGAGATTATTGAATGAAGCCTCGAATTTATTATTGGTATTCAATCCGGCATGGTGCTCATAGGTGGCCCAGGCGGTCATGAATAGTCCGAAGATCATCGGCAGGATAAAAATAAACAGTGCCGCGACGGGATCGTAAGCCACCAGCCCCGCCACGATCGCCAAGGTCAGTGCCGAAAAGAGCAGGAAATCTTTTTGTTCCCTGGGGTGTTTTTTGCCGACCAGATAGCCACGGTAGTAAGCGGTAAGGGTTATTATTACGCTGTATTCAAACTCTCCCATCTGACTTCCATCGTCCCGGGTCCAACGACTCTCATCTTTGGTTTGATCGAGATAATGGGCATGATGACCGAGATTATGGTGCAGCACCCAAAGATTGGTGGTGACTCCGGTGTGCAGCGCATAGAAAAATTCCATGACACGGTTTATCGGTGTAAATCGAAACGTAGGGGCGTGTTGGTGGTGGTGATTCCAGGCGCAAATTTGCGCTTTGGGCAGAATCATCAGGTAGAAATACAGGCCTAGCACATACGGGTTATCGACTAAAAAGTAGAGACCAAAATCGACGACGCTCAGAGCGAGTATGAAAAAGACCGGCCAGCGGTCTTCGGAATGCTTAAACAATGACAAAATAGAGCTTTTTCTACGGCTATTAACAGGCTGCAAAGGCTATCACATTCCAGCGGCGCAGGGCAGTCGCTAATTTTCTGTTTTTTTCTGAAACAGTGCCTGAAACAGTTGCCGAATTTTATTCATAGCGAAGCGCATCGATGGGGTCGAGATTGGCGGCTTTCGCCGCTGGCAGTATGCCAAACAGGACCCCGACGAAGCCGGAAAAGCCTAAGGCCAGGGCAACTGACCAGAGTGGAATGCTGGCAGGGGGAAACCCCGGGATGCCGTTAGAGATGAGGGTGCCCAGGCCGTAGCCGATGGCTAGCCCGATTAAGCCGCCGAGCAAGGAGAGCAATAAGGCTTCGATCAGAAACTGCATCAGAATATGGTGACGCTTGGCGCCGATGGCCTTGCAGATGCCAATCTCCCGGGTTCGCTCGGTAACCGACACCAGCATGATATTCATGATGCCAATGCCGCCAACCAGCAGCGAGATACTGACAATGCCGCCGATTACGATGGTGACCATATTGATCACGGTATCGAAAGTTTCCATTAACTGTTCGGCGGTTTGAATCTGGAAATCATCGTCTTCGTCGCTGTCGAGATCGTGGGCGTTGCGCAGTAAGGAGGTTAATTGCTGAACTACATTTTCCACCACGGCGGTATCGCTCAGACTCAATTGTATCTGGATGTCGGTTCGCGCTTGATTGCCCTGCAGACTGCGCATGGTGTTGTAGGGCATGAAGACAATGTCATCCTGGCTGAAACCCATGATGTCGCCCTTGGGTTTCATCAAGCCAACAATTTTGAACCATTCCCCACCGATCTCGACATACTCATTTAGCGGATTGTCGGGCAGGCTGAGGTTCTCTCTCACCGTGTCCCCTATGACGACTACTCTCCGGCGCGTCGCATCGTCACTCTGAGCGATGAATCGACCTACGGACATATAGGATTGGGATACTTCCTGATAGGCATAGGTGGTGCCCATGATCTGACTAAAAGAGGTTTGTGAGCCGTATTTTATTTGCGAAGATCGCGTTGCGTACAATATCGGTGTTATTGAGGCAATGTTATCGGAGCGTCTCTCGATGAGTTCCATATCTTCCGGAGTGAGTCTCGCTCGAATACCCTTCATCTGATCCGCTATGGGTGTGTAGGACTGAATGGTCAAACTATTCGAGCCCAGTGAGGCAAAGGTGTCGCCGATAAAGGAACTCATGCCTTGAGTGACAGAAATTACCGCAATCACACTGGCCACACCGATTACGATACCGAGCGTAGTCAGGAAGCTGCGCAGGCCATGGGCATAGATTGACGCTAATGCAGAACGGAAACTCTCGATCAGCGCGAAAAACATCAGGAGCTTACCTTGGCGGATGCGGATTCGGTTTTACTGTCGGTGAATATTTTTCCGTCTTTCATTTCTACCACGCGGTGGCAGTGATGAGCAATTTCATCTTCATGGGTTACGATGATGAGTGTATGACCCTCTGCGTGTAACTCATCGAACAGTTGCATGATTTCTACCGTGGTCTGCGAGTCCAGATTTCCGGTGGGCTCGTCGGCTAAAAGGATAGAAGGATTGGTGACCAGCGCGCGGGCGATAGCCACCCGTTGCCGCTGGCCTCCGGATAATTGGTTGGGCAGGTGATCGGTGCGATCACCCAAACTAACTCGAGACAGCGCTTCCATGGCCATTTCCTTGCGCTTACGATAACCGATGCCTCTATACACCAGGGGTTGCATTACATTGCCAAGTGCCGTGGCGCGAGGCAGCAAATTGAAACTCTGAAAGATAAAACCGATTTCGAGATTTCTAATTTCGGATAATTCGTTAGGATCCATTCCTTCGACGTTCTTGTTATTGAGGTGATACTGACCCTTGGTAGGTTTGTCGAGGCAACCCAAAATGTTCAGCATCGTCGATTTTCCCGAGCCAGAGGAGCCGATGAATGCCAGGTAATCGTTTTCAAGTACTTCAATATCGATGCCATCAAGTGCCTTGACCACTTGATTTCCCATCTCGTAATATTTGGTAATGCCGCTGAGTTCGATTAGTGCCATGCTTGTTTCTTAAGGCTTTTACTGTGCCTGTTGGTCTGTGGAATGCTTGCCAGTGTCTATTGTCGTTCGACTACTGCTCTTAACTACTAGCGTTCGACTACTGCAGTTCGACTACTGTCGTGTCTATGCGATCGCCTTCGAGTAAATGTCGAAGTTCTTCGTCGGGGCCGACTACGATTTGAATATTATCGTCTATGTCGCTCATGAGTTCCTGATATTCGTCATCTGAAATTCCGACTTCTATCTTGGTCTTGCGCGCGATGCCGTTGTCATTAACAAAAACAAAATATTCGCTGCGTAATTCGGAGCGGTCCTCTTCAAAGATAACGGCCTGAATCGGAACGGCGACTACTTCCTGATCCTGGCGGGTAAATATTTCTGCGCGACAAGACATCCCGGGTCTGAGCACGACGTCACCGGCATCAATAATATCGATCTTAACGGTGAAGCTAAGTCCCTGCCGTCCTGGAGCCACTTTTGCCGTGTTGGCAATATAGCGAACCACTCCCTGCATCGGCTGGTCGGGGTAGGCGATGGCGACGATCTCGGCCCGTTGTCCAATTTCAATATTGGCTACATCCGCCTCGTCTACCAAGACTTCCGTATAGATGCTGGCGGGATTGGCAATCGTCATTAGCGACGAGCCGGGAATATTGGTGGCGCTGGCTATCGCCGTCTCACCCACCTTGATGTCGAGACTGGTAATCAGTCCATCGATGGGAGACACGATCTTGGTTTTACTGAGATTGTCATTCACCTGATCGAGTTGCGCGCGCGCCTGTGCCAGTCGCTCCAGTGATGACTTGAGATCGATTCGCGCCAGATCTAATTGATTTCGGATAGAATCAAACTCGTCGTCGCCTATCATTTTTCTTTCGTGCAGACTCTTGCTGCGTTCGAATTGTCGGCTCAGGTTCTCTATGCGCACTTCCTGTCTTTCGATGTCGATACTGGTAATTCTCTCTGCCGCTTGTGATTGCTCCAGCCCGGCAATGAAATTTTTATCGTCTACCTGTAGCAGCAATTGTCCCTGATGCACTTCGTCGCCTTCTTCGACATAGAGTTCAGCGACTTTGCCGATGACTTCTGAGCTGAGCATCACTTCTTCTTCGTGAGCCAGAAAGCCAGAGGCCAATATGGAAGGGCTAATAATGCGTTGCGAGAGCGTCGAGACATTCACTTCTTTGGCGTTGGTGCCGAGCACTGAGCGATTAATAAACGGCAGTGCGATAACCGTGCCCGCTATGAGTACGATTAATAGGAGTTTTTTAGCATTCATAAAACGAATCCGTTTTCCTGGTGAACATCAACTAAGTGACGGCTAATTTGTCTCGGAGTTACATGCGAAGTTACATGAGAGGAGATGGAGCTTAGCAAATTGGAGAATAAAGGTAACACATTATAGTTTAAGTGAAGGCGAAATACGCCCAAACACCAAGAATAAGCAGATAGGGCGCCAATACCACGCTGAGGGCCTTGAATAAACTCGACTGCAGCCACTGCTTATACGCCATTACTACCAGCAGCAGACTCCAGATCAATGTCAGATTCAGTGCGTTTAGAATTGTCATGACCGATGCATTGCTGGACTGCACTCCCAAATTGGCCAGTGTCAGTGGATTCAGATCGTAGGCGCTTAACTGCCCGTTCGGGCTGAGCACTATGGTTACCGCCATGCCGATCACAGCGAGCAAATAGGGGAGTCCGGTCCAGGCTATCAGCGAAAACCAATGGCTGAATTTGAATTTGTCACCGATCAGTGCCGAGACCAGGCTTAGATAGCCTGCTTGCAGAACGGACATTAACAATATGCCGATTACCCCACCCAGCACCCCAAACATTCTAAACGTGGTTTGCGACATGGACAGCATGGCTTCTCTACGGACTTCCAGTTGCTCTTCGCTGAGATCGGTAGTGGACAGAGAATCATCAATAAACCAGTCGAAATCCACGATGGAAAAATACCAGAACATCACCACCATGGAGCTGATCATGACCAGGGCAAGCGGGAAAAGTTTCTTTGGACGTTGCCTCAGTTCGATAAAAGCTTGCCCTGGTGCGGTGAGAATATTTACCGCCGTGTTGAGCAAACCTGCAGGTTCGGTTTTTGCGGGTTGCAGGGAATCTGTGTCGGTCATAGCGAGCGTCCTTGTAGTTTGCTTTTATTACTTTGCTTCTATTACTCTATTGCTTCTATTTCTATTTCTACTTCTACTACAGCGGCTGTCTGTTGATCCATTCGGTCCATAGATAGCATGCGGTTCATGGATAAAAAGCCCGTGGCGCCTCCAGTTGCTGATTACTACGCATTCATCGCGGTTCGGCAAGCTTGGTTCAATAAAAACGACCGCTCATTCTACAAAGCGTGCATGAAAACATGGGGTCGAATATTTTCGTTTCAAGTCACCCTTGTAGGTCTTTAAAGCCAGCGGATATCGCCTGCTCACCGTATATCGGCCTTTTCTGGCACAGTCGTAGAGCGCATAGTTCTACGGCTTGGGGTGTTTCACGGTTTAACAATGGGGAAAGATGGAGTAATGTGGTATTCGAGAGTCTGGGGGGGACGGACATGACAAGAAAAATGCTGCACTGCATTACTTCCGCAATATGCGCGCTGACGATCGCTGGCTGTGTTGTTTCGCCAGATCAGAGAGTGCATTTAATCGCTGATCCTGACGATCTGTTGCAGGATGCTTTTTTCACCGCTGAGGGTGAGAGCCTCGTCATCGAAGCTGAGGCTGACCTCTTTGAGTTGCCGGAAAGTTACAAGCGTCAACTCGACCGGGCGCTGCTGTCTGCCGAGACGGAATGGGATCGTTATCGTGCAGTAAGACGTTGGATATTCAGAAATTTTGAAGACTATGACTTCGATGTAACGGAAACTTCTTCTCTGCTGGAACTCAGTACCAATCGCAAGATTAACTGCCTGTCGTTTTCTGTGCTTTTTGTCGCCGCGGCGCGTTATGCCGATGTTGATGCGGAATTTCAATTAGTATTTGCGCCGCCTTACTGGGATAAGGAAGGCAATAGCTGGGTGAACAATCAACACATCAATGTGACCGGGGTAGTGAGGCGACCGCTTGATGATGGCGAGGTAGATAGTTTTTTTACATCCAGTCGGCTTGAGACTTGGGGTCCACTAACATTAAAACGATCTGGATTTGGAAGCTTCTTGCCCTATCGATCTTCACAAAGGTACACAGTTGACATAAATCCTGCCATCACCAACATTCCGATTCGACGCCAGCTTATTGATGAACAGCAAGTACTCTCGCTCTATCACAGTAACAAGAGCATGCAGTTCCTGTTTAATCGTGATCTTCTGAATGCCTATTCCCACACCAAACAGGCTTTGCTAGTCGACCCCGATTCCGTGGTGGCATGGAATAATCTCGGCGTGCTTTATGCCAGAGTTGCGCAGCCAGCATTGGCGATTGCCGCCTACCAACGGGCAATATTTCTCGATGCCAGTATTTACTCCGCCAAGATTAATCTGGCCAATACCTATCGAAGCCAGGGTGAAGTCAAACTCGCTGATGAACTTGATGATCAGCTGGAGAGTTATCGCAATCAAAACCCCTATTATCATTCAGCACAGGCAGAAGTCAGTATTGATGCGGGAGAATATGAGCAGGCTATTATTCAGCTACAGGCCGCCGTTGCCCGAAAGCCGAATGAACATTATTTCTATCATCAATTAGCCGTCGCCAATCAGCAATTGGGGAACATGGATGCGGTGGTAGAAAACCTGGTCAAGGCACGTCGCTATGCGCGCGGCACAGAGAAGGCGCGTTTCTCTGGCAAGGTGAAGGCGCTGGAAGCGGTGCTGGCGGGCAATGACTAAGCGGGCTACTCCACCGCTCTCTCGATCGCACGTTGATAAGCCGGGCGTGACAGATTACGCTTAAGATAAGCTTCGAGTGCAGGGTAGGGTTCTAGCTGGCCCAGCCTCTTCGCCAGTGAGACTACATAACTAATACCGAAATCCGCAGCGGAGAAGTCATCACCGAGAATGAACTGATGTGTCCCCAATTGATTGTTGATATGGCCGAGGTGGAGTTGTATTTCCTTCGCACTAAAATCTTCCAGTACCTCATGGACCTGATCCGACCGGAGCAACAACATCTTGATCAGTAGTGGTGCAAAAACTGAACCCTCTGGGTAATGTAGCCACTGAGTGAAATTTGCCCAGCTCTGTAGATCAGAGCGTGGTGGAGAGAATTGGTGATCGTTATCGAATTTCTCCAACAGATAGGTGGTGATTGCACCGGACTCGGAAAGCACCAGGCTGCCGTCTTCAATCACCGGAGATTTGCCCAGCGGGTGAACTGTCTTCAAAGCTTCTGGCGCACGAAATGTCGCCGGATCGCGATGGTATACTTTCAACTCGTATTCGATGCCCAATTCTTCCAGTTGCCAAACAGTAAATATTGAGCGACCGATGCGCAGGTGATGCAAAATAATCATCTTGACCTCCAATTCTCTGGGTAAGCAATATTCGCATGTTGTTCGCGCTTCGGCTACAGTCGGCCTGTACTTCTTTATTCGATTGACCCTCGATGCAAAACCCTGAATCACTTAGCTACCGATATCTATTACAGAAGGCCTGGCCAATAATTTTGGCGAATGCGGCCGTTCCCTTGTTGGGTTTGGTAGACACCGCCGTGATAGGCAATGTTGGCAACGTTTCTGACCTCGGTGCGATTGCCTTCGGTGCCTTGATTTTTTCCTTTGTGTACTGGAGCTTTGGCTTTCTTCGAATGGGAACCACGGGTTTTACCGCACAGGCTCATGGCGCTGGTAATGAGCTTGAAGTGCGCGCCGTGTTAGGGCGGGCACTGATAATGGCTGTCGGTTTGGGGGTCAGTCTGATTATTCTGCAATGGCCCATTCGCACATTGGCCTTTTCCTTACTGGATGGCAGCGGGCAAGTTGAGTTAACGGCGCAAAGTTATTTTAGTATCAGAATTTGGGGGGCGCCTGCTACCCTGGCCACGTTTGCATTGATGGGCCTATTGATAGGGCTTGGCAATAGCAAACAGTTACTGCTTGTTCAAGTATTTCTCAATGGTCTGAACATCGCCTTCGATATCTATTTTGCCGGCGTATTAAATTGGGGTGTCGAAGGTATTGCGCTGGGTACGGTGATAGCCGAATGGTCAAGCGTATTTTTTGCGGCCTGGTTGATCTATCGCGAATTAAATTCAAGAAAAGTGCCGGGACAAGCATTTTGGTCCCGATCGCGCCTGCTTGACAGAGAGGCGCTGCTGAAGACGCTGTCAGCAAATGTGGACATCATGATTCGCACCTTATTGCTGGTATTTTCCTTTGGATTTTTTATCAACCAGAGCGCGCGGTTTGGCGATGTTGTGCTAGCCGCCAATCATATTCTGCTGCAGCTGGTTTCCTTTGCGGCTTTTTTTCTCGACGGCTATGCGTTTGTGGTGGAGTCACTCGTCGGTTCTTCGATGGGGGCAAAGCGGCGAGACATTTTCGACAGGGCCGTTAAGCGATCCACGATTCTGGCATTGATTACTGCAATGGTGTTAGCCGCAGGGGTGTGGATATTGGGTGATCTTGTCGTGGCTCTATTGACTGATCTTGAACAGGTGAGGGAGGCAGCAAACAGCATGCTGTTTCTTGCCGCTATTTATATTCTGTTTTCTTTCGCGGCTTTTCAACTCGATGGTATTTTTATTGGCGCTTCGTTTACCCGGCAGATGCGCAACGCCGCCTTTATATCCCTCGCTGTTTATTTACTGGCGTGGTGGTTGTTAATCGATCGTTATGGGGTGACTGGGCTGTGGTGGGCAATGATTATCTATGTAGCGGCGCGAGCCGATGCGTTGCTGATGTATTATCCGAAATTGAGAAAAGCGGTTGGTTCTATCCATTAGAGAGGATGTTGGCTGTGAGCAATGGAGTAATCTATTAGTGAGTCGCTGTGAGTGTAGCGAGTTCTCTATAGGTGATCAGTATTTGTCGGAGAATGTTCTGGGAATATATGCGCCTCGAGCTCCAGCTTCTGCAAACGATTGCCGAATAATTCAACTGTCCCCTGATATCTGGCCTCTCCGGTTGAGGTAAATTCAAAGCTATAACGGCGGCGTAGCTTCAGCGATCCTTGTTCGTCGCGCGCCGGCCAGACACCTCGTAATACCATGCTCTGGTCTAACAACTGCAAATTCTGTGTCTTGCAATAGCGATAAACATGGGTAAGCGCAATGTGTTTGACTTGGTCGCTCTGCCACCAGAAGCTGATCAATGCGATGACGACGGTGATCCAAAACAACAGAGAGAGTGACACAATAGCTTCCTGATTTTTACTTTAAGGCAAAAAGAAAGGTCTCATTCCTGCCGAATTGAGATCTTTCCAGATAGATCCTGAACGAGCCGCCGAATACAGGCTAAACAGAAGTTTTCGCGTGTTCCTTGTAGCGTCGAATATGTGGCTCGAGAATTTCCAGCGCAGTTTTGTCGCAGGGAGGCAGCTCGGCATCACTTATTCGCAAAGGTTTGACTCGATCGCCCCAGCGGATTATTCCAGCGCCCCAAGTCAGTCCCGCGCCGAATGTGGCCGACAGAATATAGTCGCCGGGATTCACCCGTCCTTCATCGACAGCCTCGGCCAGAGCGACCGGGATAGTGCCCGCAGAGGTATTGCCGTACTTGTGTACGTTGACGAAAACTTTCTCTTGCGGAATTCCCACCCGTTTCGCCAGCGAGTCCAGAATACGTTTATTCGCCTGATGAGGAACCACCAGGTGCACGTCATCAACGCTGAGTCCGACTTGATTCAATACATCGGTGCAAGCCTGGGACATGCTTTTCACCGCGCGTTTGAATACTTCCTGTCCATCGAAATTCCAGCCCGTATACAAAAAATCGTCGCTAAGCCGGCTATAGGCGGATCCCAGATTGGTTATTTGAATAGCATATTTTGCATCGGCTTCGCAGCCTATCTTCGCGGCCAATAGACCTACTTCGTCATCGCTGGCTTCTATGACTACCGCGCCACAGGCATCACCAAAAAGCACGGCGACATCACGTCTGGACCAATCCATATAGTGGGAAATAAACTCGCCCCCTATGACCAACACTTTCTTGTGGGCGCCGGTGCGAATCAGATTGGTGCCAATGTGCAATCCGTACAGAAACCCTGTGCAGGCGGAGTTGATGTCGATCGAGGCCGCGTTTCTGGCACCGATGGCGTCCTGTACTATGGAGGCCGTATTGGGGCAGAGGCTGTCATTGGTCAGACTGCCGAGTAAAATCAAATCCAGCTCTAGCGGGTCGAGGTCGGCGGCGGCAAGGGCGCGCTGCGCGGCCACTATCGCCATGTCTGAGAAATTGCAGTGGCAGATGCGTCGTTCTTTTATGCCGGTTCGGGAGGTAATCCACTCGTCGGAGGTATCGATAAAGGTCGCAAGGTCTGCATTGCTGAGTACTGCGGGGGGTAAACACTTCCCCCAGCCGGTAATTTCCGCGTGCTGCATTAATCCTCTCCAAGGTGCGGGAACCGAGAAGGGCCGGTGCCTGGACCGGGCAGCTCACTCGCTTCATTTGTTTCTTGTTATATTGACCGGCAAAAATAATTCTTTACTTGGCCGGCTATGTGCCAATAATTGCGGTTTCAGTAGCTACCGCTACAGGCGCTAAATCATCGGGCCAGCATACTTCATTTTGCCAGATCAGGATAGCCTCTGCCCCAGTGCAGGCGCTGGCTTGAGAACTTTGTGAAGGGAATGGGAAAGACATCACACTATGCTTATGAGAGTAGGAATAATTCTGACATTTCTGCTTGCTGCAATGCCGGCTTCGTCATTGGCGAGCTTTGATCACAGCCAGTGGGGAGATCTGCTGCAAGCCCATGTGCTGGAACTTCGTGGAGGCAGGGCCACTGAAGTAGATTATGCAGGCATGTTGGCTGAGCGAAAACTTCTTCGTGCTTATCTGGCAGATGTAGCAAGCATACAGCGCGAATCCTTCGAAGGCTGGGAGCGCGCCGACCAGCTCGCGTTTCTAATCAACGCCTACAATGCCTGGACGGTTGAATTGGTTTTAACCGAATATCCCGATATCGATTCGATTAAGGATATCGGCCTTTTTTTTAGCTCTCCCTGGCGGCAAGAAATTGTTTCTCTTTTTGGGGAGCAGGTGTCACTCGATGATATTGAGCATGGGATGATTCGTGGTTGGAATCGCTATCAGGAACCGAGAATTCATTTTGCGCTGAATTGCGCGGCGATAGGTTGTCCGGCTTTACGCGCCGAAGCCTACCAGGGCGATCACCTGGAACAACAGCTTGAAGAAAGTACCCGGCTTTTTTTGTCCGACGAGACGCGCAATTATTATTCCGCCGGCCGTCTTTATGTTTCCAGTATCTTTGATTGGTATGAAGAAGATTTTGAGCAGGGCTGGCTGGACGTTAACTCATTGGCCGAATTTATGCGGCGTTATGCCGATGTTCTGGGTTTAGACAGCGAGGCGAAATCCTTACTAAGCGAAGGTCGATTGAGGATTCGCCACCTGCGATATGACTGGGGATTAAACAGCGTTCCCTGAATTTAGCTCAGTAGTTATTCAAAACGCGATTATGCTAAACTCGGTGGTGGAAGAGTATCATCCCCGGTGGGGTGCCCGGACTTCAAACCCGGTGAAGTCTGTTAAAGACAGGCTTGGTGGGTTCGACTCCTGCCTCTTCCGCAACTAGCCAATCCATTGGTATCTTGTGAAAGCTTCCTTTTTCGTAGTTCCCGTAATTAATTAATGGTGCTGTCCATTTTTGAGAAGTAGCCCGCTAAATATATTGGACTATTGCAGATTCTTCTGTATCTTTGACGCAGTGAAAAATTTCTGGAAAAATCTACTTAAACCGAAGGGTATTCATGCCAAGTGGCTGATTTTCCTTACCCTCATTCTCACCCTGCTTTTAGGCTCACTTGGCTACTTCGAGATTGTTCGTCAGTACCTCGACACCGGTTCACTAACATTCTCCGTTGGCGACTACAGACTCAGCGCCTATGGGGTTCTGCGCGCGCTCACCGTAATTGCGTTGGTATTCTGGCTCGCTGCCATAATCTCTGACGTTGCAGAGACGCGCATTGCCAGGTTACGCAAACTCCGCGCAGCCAATCGCGCATTGATGATCAAGATTGTTCAGATTGGCATTTATATAGTTGCCTCCCTGGTTGCATTTGATTTTGTTGGCATTGACCTGACTACCCTGACCATCTTCAGCGGTGCTCTGGGTATTGGTCTTGGATTCGGGTTGCAGAAGATCGCTTCGAATTTCATCAGTGGGCTGATTCTTCTCTTTGAAAAATCTGTGGAAGAAGGTGATCTTGTCGAATTGGCCGATGGCATCTTTGGGTTTATCCGGAAATCAAGCGCCAGGTTTACTCTGGTCGAGACTTTCGATGGCAAGGAGATATTGGTCCCCAATGAGGACTTCATAACCAGTCGAGTCATTAACTGGACATTTTCCAATACCAGGGGTCGGGTAGAAATACCGATAGGCGTTTCTTATCAATCGGATATTGAAAAGGCTCATGATCTTATTCTAGAGGCGGCGCGAGAAAATCCACGATGCATAAAAGATCCCGAACCAAAGTGTTTCCTCAGAGGCTATGGTGATAGTTCGGTGGATTTCCTTCTGCATTTTTGGGTGGAAGATGTAACACAGGGCCGCTGGGAACCCCAGAGTGATGTCCTGTTTGCAATCTGGAATAAATTCAAGGCCAATGGCATCGAGATCCCTTTCCCTCAACGGGACATTCACATTAAGTCACCAGCTATAATTCAGGCAAATAATCATGACAGAGATTAAAGGCCTACTTCACGCCTATAGTATTAGCGAAAGCGGGCTAGGAACGGTGCTGAAGGGGGGAAAGGAGATCACCGAGGCTGTGGAATCTTCTCAGTTAGCCTGGGTTCACCTTGATGCCAATGAACCTGATGTCAATATTTGGTTAGAGTCAGATCTCAAGTGCATCGACAGCATTATCGTGGATGCTCTGGTCGCTGAAGAAGCTCGCCCCCGAATACTGCAATTTGATTCTGGTACTCTTTTGATATTGCGCGGAGTGAACTTGAATGAGGATGCGAAGCCGGAGGACATGGTATCAATTCGAATGTGGATTGATAAAAGCCGTATCATCAGTGTGCGCCGACGTCGCCTGAAGGCTGTTTCCGATATTACCGAAAAACTTCTTTCGGGTAAGGGTCCAAAAAATTCGGGCGAATTCATCACGATGCTCATTGGTAGACTCTTCGAGCGGATGGAGCCAGTCTTTTCTGACCTTGATGAAGAATTGAATACGCTGGAAGAGAAAATCATGGACACACCTGAGGCGGTGTACCGACAGGAAATAAATTCAATAAGAAGACGATCAATTCTGTTTAGAAGGTATATGGCCCCGCAACGGGATGTAATCGCTGCACTGCGCATATCTGATCAGCCATGGTTGAAGCTTAAGGATAAGCGGCACCTGCAGGAGTCTCTCGACGATATCATCAGATATATTGAAGACATAGATAGCATCAGGGAGCGGGGTCAGATTATTAAGGATGAGTTGACGAATGCCTTATCAGACAGAATGAATAAAAATCTCTATATGCTCTCTGTCGTCGCGGCGATATTCCTACCCTTAGGTTTTTTTACCGGGTTGTTGGGTATTAATGTCGGCGGAATACCCGGCTCCGAAAACGGGAGCGCATTTTTCGTCTTTTGTGCGATGTTAGTGGGCGTTGTGGTATTTCAAATTTCACTGTTCAAATTTTTGAAATGGTTCTGATTTCATATGCCAAGAATCTCTTGGTGTCCCTCTGTTTATGATTTCCTTGCTATAGAAAATCAGAAAGACGCCTTCGCTTCAACAACAAGTTGGGCAGATCTTCCTCCCGCTATGTTAGATCCAATCGGATAGGCAACATCGATATGAATAATTCTTCCCTTGTCCGATTTGCTGGGAGCTAGCCGCATGCCCAGGCCAATATTTTTGAAGGTACGTCCTGCACCGTATTCGCTGTCGCCATATATTTTCCCTACGTCGAAGAAGCTGGCAAACCCTACGCGAAATAACTGAAGAACATGGTAGTTGCTAAAAAAACGTTCTTCTATGGTAAAGCGAACACTGCCGTCCCCGTTCAAATAATGGCTATCAAACCCTCTTAATCCGGTGCTCCCGCCAAGTGTCACCTGCTTACCATTGTTTAAATTGAAGGCCCGAGTAGCAGAAAAGCCCATAAATAAGGTTCTTCTTTCGGTTTGCCCCCTGTGGAAATCGATGTTCAGGTTCAGGATGGCATCTTCCCAGAGCTTATTTTCCTTGTTCCATCTTCCGTACCAATCGGTGTTCCATTGCAGGAGCGTTTTAGGGTAGGAGAGCAGCGTGTCAGAAAATTGTCCTGTCGTAATCACCCGAGTGCGGCTGCCCGGATCGTAACCGATGCTAGCCAATAGCCGTTTTCCCATACTCAAATCCTCTGTACGGTAAATCTGACTGATGTTGTAGGCCACAGCGAAATTATCTTCAATGCTTTCGATTTGCAAAAAGGGATAGAGTAAGGAAACATCTTCTGGCGGCTTGTTCGGTGCAGGAAGTCGGTAGCCAGAAGTGTAGTCATGGTTTTCCTGGCGCAGTCCCAGGGTAAACCGATTCACCATGCCATTTTTCAGACCCCGGGAAAACCCCCAGGACAATTCTGCGGTTTCATTCTTATGCTCTATTTCCGTTAATTTTTTGCCAAATCGATATTGAGTCAACATTTCTTTGGTAGACTCAAAGGCGATATTCCAGGCATCGCGAGCATCGAGAGAATAAAACGGCAAGGAATATTCGGCCAGGTAATGAAAGCCATCAGAGTTGTCGTCGGCCTGAATTTTTATGAACTTGTGGGCATCACCGATATTTGGGTTTTCAAATCCCAGTTCGTAGGAATTGCGTTCGGCATCGTTTGAGTAAAAAGCCGAAACCCTTTGTCCTGTACCAAAAGCATTCGCTTCTCTCACACCTATGCTAACGTGGCTGTCGCCACCAGTTGTGGAAAAAGAGAATCCCGGTATAAGCGTCCAAACTTCTCGCGTAACTACCTCCAGGTCAATCACATCTTCACATTTTTGCATAACCCGTATTCTAGACTCCCCCACATACTTTCTTTGCCGCAGGAGTCGTTCGTTTTCTGCCAACATTTGAGGATTTACCAGATCCCCCGTTGTAAATAATAGCTGATTGAGGATGACACTGGATTTGGTCTCCAGATGGACTCTGTTAATCCAGCGATGGATGGAATTATTTTCTCTGCTGTTGGATTCATCGAATATGGGTAACTTGTTTACCGTGATATTTCTTACCCGGTAAGGCGTGCTCTCCAAATCGAAAGAGTCTGTGCTGCCCCAGCGAGATATGCTTTCGGTAAAATCAAAGCTGGGGGAGGCGGGGGTGTTCACCGCTTCGCAATTGGCGATTTGCTGTGCATACAGAATCGGAGACGCCAGTGTCAACAGGATAAAGAGAGCAAGATACTTTCTCGAACAGGCTTTAGCATTCATAGAATTGTCTTACCTTACTTTGCTACTCTCTCATGGCAATTAAGTGACGTCATTTGTCAGACATGGGGAGTATGAATTAATTTCTGCCAGCTTTGCCCGCCAATTGTGCCAGACTATTCTTAAGAAATTCTGAAGTATTGCGGCTGAGGGGAAATCTGGAGCCAAAAATGCACTACTGAGCATGAAGAGAACGGAGGAATAAGAGGCGCAGGAGGAAAAGGGGGCGCAGACGAATCGAAATACTAATGATTCTCAAATGTCTCTCACCCCTTTTGTTTTCAGTTTATGGCATTTTGGCGTTATCTACGATACTACCGTTGCGTAAGGCGAGCTGATACTGCAGCCGGGCATTGTCCAGATTACGTTCGGTATCCATGAGGAAGCGGGTGCGCACGCTAAGGTTTCCGTTTAATACCAGTTGATCACCAATACGCAGGGCAGTGCGGGGGTCGCCACGTGCTACGAAGTTGCCCAGGCTAAGCCCCATCGCACAGTGGCCGCCACCAAACGGCAGATAGTGGTTTCTCCCGTTGTCGGTAATCGCTGCCAGGAAACTCTGCTTATTCTCTTCGCTGGCAAAACACCAGGAAACGCCCTGATGCGCAGCCTGATAAAGGCTGCAATTAGCCACTAGAATTTGGTGTTCGTCATATGCCGCAACCGTGTCGTAGGCAATCATCTGTCCTTCGTCCATTCGCGAAAAGGCAATCCCGTCATTAGCAATAATAGCGGGATATGACTCAGCGGCTGTCACGGTGCCAGGCAATACCGAGAGTGTGAGGATAAAGAGAGCGGCAGAAGTCAGTGGTTTCATGATCATTGGGGTATTCCTGTTTTTATTGATGTTGGGATAGATGATTGGGGGCCGGAACAAATATACAGCAGTTTTAGTTTTTATGTGAATGGGAAACTACCCATTTTCTAATTACCTGTGCGTTTTAATTAAAACCGCCATATTGCGCGATAGCGGCCAGCGCCCTCTAACGCCGATTAACACCAGCTGGCTTCATCGGAGGGGTTTTTCAACAGTTCACTAATATTTGCATGCAAAACGCGATAACCGATATTCCCATAGAGAATTTGTCTGCCGCCATCAATTACATACGAGGGGCTACCTTTGATTCCCTGTAGTTTCCCCTTTCGATAGTCGGCCATTAATGAGGCAATTGCCTGCCCATTATTAATTGCTTGGTTAACAGGCTCGAACTCAAACTTCTGCTGTTTGACTAATTCGAATAGAATTTCCAGATTACCGATGTCTTGGGCGTCAATGAAAAATGCTTTTCTCAAGCTGAGGGCGAAACGAATGGCGGCTTGCTCTCCCTCGGCCAACTCGACCGCTTTTATCACCAGGTGAGCATTGGTAGAGGTGGATGGCCGCGTCTTGCGCCATACATTTGAATTGACAGGCGCCGACGAATAGGGAGCGGCAACGCTACAGACATGATCACAAAAACCGTCATATAAGCCTTTGTCTGCCCACTGCTCCTGAATGCGTGTAACGGTATCTCCAAACAAATCAATATAGCGATGTTGAAAAACAATTTCTGCGCCGGATTGGGCATTTATTTCGTCGATTCGGCGCTGTGCAATCCAGGCCCAGACACAAAGGACATCGGTATAGTATTCAACGATAAGTGGTTGGTCTTTCATAGTTGTTTACACCTGGGTTTCTTAGGTTCCGGTTCTGCAGATGGATTGGGACAGAATACCTTGCTTTTGCTATTTTCTCTTCATTGCTAAATATTAACCAAGGTTTAATTGTTTTATTCCAAGGTTTAATTGTTTTAGTCGATGTTACGCAGAAATTCAATTAGATTGGCTTGACGAAACTGCCATGTCAGTTAACTATGTTGTTTTTCAGGTTCGATCGGCTGAGTTGGAAATAGCCCAGTCAAGCTAACAAGGAGTCGTTCAATTGGCCACAATTACGTTTTATGGTGCCGCCCAGCAGGTAACCGGGTCCTGCTATCTACTCGAATCTCCGGCGGTAGGGCGCATTCTACTTGACTGCGGAATGCATCAGGGAGGCGATGCCGTTGAGAGAATCGGCGATGACGCTTTTCCGTTCGATCCAGCGGATATTGATGCGGTGATTCTGTCCCATGGGCATCTGGATCATTCCGGCCTGCTGCCGAAGTTGGTGAATCAGGGCTATAACGGCCCGATCTACTGCACGCCCGCTACCAAGGGCTTGTTACGGATTTTACTGGAGGATTCCTGGGGACTTTATAAGCGTGATCTGGATTATGAGAACCGGCGCCGTGAGCGTAGAGGCAAAGAATTGCGGCTGGCCGAATATCGGGAGAAGGATGTAAAGACGGTGCTTGAATTGTGTAAACCCAAGCCATTCAATACCGACGCCCAGCTTGGCCCCGAGGGGCGACTCTGCTTTCATGACGCGGGTCATATTTTGGGGTCAGCTATCGTTGAATTGACCCTGACAGAGAACGGCAAGGAGAAGCGACTGGTTTTTTCCGGCGACCTGGGTAACAAAGACTCGGTGCTAATGAACGATCCCGCCATATTGACCCAGGCCGATGTGTTGATGATGGAGGGCACCTATGGCGATCGTAATCACAAAGACATAGACAACACACTCGAGGAGCTGTCCACTATTTTAAAGAAGGCCTGGCGCGAGGGTGGCAATGTGATGATTCCATCATTTGCCGTAGGGCGTGCCCAGGAAATTCTGTTTCACCTTGGTCGTCTCTATCAGCAGGGTGAGCTGGATAACTGGAGTGTATTCCTCGACAGTCCCATGGCCATAGAGGTCACTCAGGTCTATAACAACTGGCTGCATATCATGGACAATAAAGATGTGCGCCACCTGGACCAGGCCGGGCGGGAATCACTGGAAGAATTTCTTCCTACCCTGCGGCTTTGTCAAACCCCGGAGGAGTCGAGGGCAATCAACCGAATCAAACAAGGTGCAATCATTATTGCCGGCAGTGGCATGTGTACTGGCGGGAGAATCAGGCACCATCTAAAACACCGTATCTGGCGCGATAACAACACCGTTATATTTATTGGTTTTCAAGCACAGGGTACGCTGGGTAGATTGTTGGTGGATGGTGCGCAACATATCAAGATATACGGAGATGAATTTATCGTGCGGGCGAATATAGCAACCCTGGGAGGCTTTTCGGCCCATGCGGGCCAGCGGGAGTTGATCGAGTGGGCGAGAAATTTTCAACCGGTGCCACGTCTGATTTTAATTCACGGAGAAATTAACTCCCTGCAAACCCTGTCGGCAAAATTTTTGCAAGACCATCAGATGAGCAGTGAAATACCGGCCCAGGGCGAGCGTATTGAATTCTGATTCGACAACAAAATCTTGATGCTATGCCAATAGATTCAGCGCAGAGCGTTTCCGGTCTATCTCCCGATGAGGTGATCGAGAGACGCGCCCGTTTTGGCGAGAACTCGCTGCCGAATATACGCGTCGAATCGGTGGCGCGTAAAATGCTGCAGCAATTTAACAATCCACTGATTTATATTCTGCTTTTTGCCTTGCTTGTAGATACAGGAATCTGGTTCTACGAGGGGGCGAATACGCTTCCCCTCGAGGCCATAGCAATTCTGTTAATCCTGTTGGCGAATGCGTCACTCGGGTTGTGGCAAAATCTGAAATCGGAAGCGGCCGTAGCCCAGCTTACCCGCTTAACGGAACCTCAGTCCTGGGTGATTCGAGGGGGTCGCTTACAGCACATCGAGAGCAAGTTACTTGTTCCGGGTGACATCGTGCGCGTGGAGGCGGGTGAGCGTATTCCCGCAGACGGCGGGATACTGGAGCATTCCGGTTTTATGCTGGATGAATCCGTAGTGACCGGCGAATCAGCCCCAATAATTGTACACTCCAAGCAGGAAGTTCTATCGGGCACTTTGGCCGCCAGAGGTTTTGCCCTGATCGAAATTGTCAGTACCGGCGCCAACAGTAACATGGGGAAGTTGGCAAGCTTGTTGATTGCGGTAAAGCGGGATCAAACGCCGTTGGAAAAGCGCCTGGATGTTATCGGAAATAAAATTGCGATTGTGGTGGCGCTTGCCGCCTGTCTGTTGTGGATAGCGGGTATTTTGATCGCCGGCACCAGTCACAGTGGAGAACTCCTGCTGTTTGCCGTAGCACTAGCCGTCGCCGCTGTTCCGGAAAGCCTGCCGGCGGTGATTACTCTTTCTCTCGCCCTGGGAATAGAGAGAATGGCGCGGCGTAAAGCGGTAATCCGCAAGATGTCGGCGGTGGAGGCTCTGGGTTCAGTCACAGTAATTGCAACGGATAAAACCGGCACGCTTACCGAGAATACGATGTCGGTGCAGAAGCTGGATTGTACCGCGCTTGATGAAACCTACCGTGCCATGATTCTGGCAAATGATGCTGATCTGGAATCCGGGGCAGGGGATCCACTGGATATCGGGATCATGACCTATGTCGATCAGCAGGACGCGCAACTGCTCAAGGCTACCCAGGCCACATACAAAAAAATATCGGTTCGACCGTTTGATGCCGAATGGAAATACATGCGGGTAACGACGCGAAATTCCGCCGGCGAAATAGTTAGCTATCTTAAAGGAGCCCCCGAAGTCTTGTTAGGGCTTTCCAGCCTGACCCAGCAAGAGCAGGAAAGCTGGCACAGTCGTATTAACGATTATGCGGGCAAAGGTTATAGAGCAATCGCGCTGGCGATGGCGGCGGGAGAAAGTGAGAGTAAGTTGCAATGGCTCGGTGTGGTTTTGCTGCTGGACCCGCCCCGCCCCGAAGTTGCCGATTCAATCCAGGAAGCCTTGAACGCCGGAATTCGCGTGTTAATGCTCACCGGAGATCACCCGGCTACGGCCCATGAAATAGCCCGGCAAGTGGGAATACTCAGTGAGCAGGTGATGACCGGGGCCGAGTTGGACCTTTTGTCGGAAGACGATTTTTCACGCGCTATACAGCGCCACAATGTTTTTGCCAGAGTTTCTCCAGAGCACAAATTGAAAATTGTCAGAGTCTTGCAGGAGCAAGGGGAGGTGGTGGCGGTAACCGGTGATGGAGTCAACGATGCGCCGGCGCTAAAAGCCGCCGACGTCGGCATCGCCATGGGTCAAAGAGGAAGCGATGTCAGCCGTGAAGTGGCCGACCTGGTATTGATCGATGACAACTTTGCCACCATCGTGGCGGCGATTGAAGAAGGCCGGAATATCTTCGAGAATATTCAGAAGTTCATTCGCTTTCTGTTCGCCACCAATTTCTCGGAAGTCTTGCTGATCAGTATTGGTAGCCTGCTTGCCTTTGTAGCCGTGGCCAATGGCGCCGAATTTATTCTCCCTCTGACGGCGGCGCAAATTCTGTGGATCAATCTGCTCACGGATTCCGTCCCCGCGCTGGCGATTGCCGTCGATAGAAATCCCGGCGTATTGGAGTTTCAACCGAAGCAAAGGAATTCTCCGTTACTCGATGGAAATTCCTTGCGCTTCATATTCTTTGCAGGTGGAGTCGGCAGTGTCGTCTCGCTGCTCTGCTTGCTAGGCTTGCCTGCGCTGGGCGTCGAGCGCGAGCTCACTCAAACCGTAGTATTTTGCTACCTGACTCTGGTGCAACTGACCTTTGTTAACCCGGCGAGAATGAGCAATTTGTTGCCCAAACCTAATGTCCTGGTGCTGGCGGCTTTGTCAATAAGCTTCGTAGCTCAGGTGCTTGTGGTTACTGTGCCCGGTTTGCGAGTCTTGCTGGACCTGGCGCCACTTACTCTGGAACTGGCGGGTCTGGTGCTGCTGCTATTGCTTGTTAGTTGGGTGCTGGCGCATGCCTGCAGCCGAATATTGAGAACCAGGCAGCAACAACGAAGGCAGTCAGCATTGCCTGGTGTCTAGGAAGTAGTCGCTAAACCGAAAGATCCTGTAATTTTCCAAGGGGACACTAAGGAGGGGACACTAAAAGAAGGGGACACTAATAAGATAATAACTTAACTTAAGGAGGGGACACTAAGGACACTAAAAGGAGGGGACACTAATTCTAAAAGGAGGGGACACTCTAAAAGGAGGGGACACTAATAAGATAATAACTTAACTTTGCTGCTATACTTTTTCACTTTTCTGAGTTGGGGAAGGTTAAGTTATTATCTTATTAGTGTCCCCTCTCTTTTATTTTGTTGCCTATTCAAAATTTTGCAGTAGATAAAGGTTTTAGATTCATGGTTAATATTCTATTTATTGAGCACGATGGCACCGAGCACCCTGTCGAGGTTGAAGCAGAGGGTTCGCTTATGCAGGCGGCGGTTCGTAATGGTGTGCCGGGGATTGATGCCGACTGTGGCGGCTCCTGTTCCTGCGCCACCTGCCATGTGTATATTAATCAGGAATGGTTGCCGAAGGTCGGGACCATTGCGTACAACGAGGAGGCGATGCTGAGTTTGAGCTCGGATCGTAAACCTAATTCTCGCCTGTCTTGCCAGATTCCTGTGACAGAAGAGCTTGATGGACTCATCGTGACCACTCCCGAATTTCAGTTTTAGATTTAAGCCAGCAATTTATTCCAGCAAGAAGGCCAGACGAGAAAAGCGGGTAGGGTAGCGGGCAGAAGCCAGTCAAGAAGGAAGGGGGCAGAAATCATGAGTGACAGTTTGGACAGTCAGCACTTTAAGAAGAGCGAGCAGAGCAAATGGAGTCTGGTAGGGAAAGACCCTTATGCCATGCCTATTGACGAAATTGATTTATCTCATCCTGGAATTTGGCAGGCGAACCAACAGCTGGCTTTTATGCAGCGCCTCAGAGAGGAAGCCCCGGTTCATTACTGCAAGCAATCCGCTGTCGGTCCTTACTGGTCGGTAATGAAGTACAAGGACATTATGCAGGTGGATACTTCGCCGCATATTTTTTCCTCTGAGCCAACCATTGGCATCGTCGATACCTTTGAGGAGTTTACCCTGCCGGCATTCATCTCCATGGACCCGCCCAAGCATGATGAGCAGCGGCGTGTGGTGCAGGACGTGGTCGCACCCGCGAATCTAAAAAATCTCGAACCGCTGATTCGATCGCGGGTCTGCACGATATTGGATAGCTTGCCTGTGGGAGAGGAATTCGATTGGGTGCAGCGTGTTTCCATAGAGTTAACCACCCAGATGTTGGCCACACTTTTCGATTTTCCCTTCGAGGATCGGCGTAAATTAACCTACTGGTCAGACGTGGCGACCGCTATCCCCGGCCGCGGCGTGGTGAAAGATTATGCCGAGCGCGAACAGGCAATGCAGGACTGCCTGGCCTGTTTCACCGATCTGTGGAATCAGCGAGTCAACACGACGGCGGGTAGCGACCTGGTATCCATGTTGGCTCACGGTGAAGCGACGAGGAATATGCCGCCCATGGAATATCTCGGCAATATTATCTTGCTCATCGTTGGCGGTAATGACACTACCCGAAATTCAATATCCGGTGGCGTGCTGGCCCTGAACGAAAATCCGGCAGAATATGCCAAGCTGCGGAATGATCACGGGCTGATAAAAAACATGGTGTCTGAAATTATTCGTTGGCAGACGCCATTGGCCCATATGCGCCGCACCGCGAAAGTGGATACGGAACTTGGCGGTAAACAAATCTCTGCGGGTGACAAGGTGGTCATGTGGTATGCCTCCGGCAACCGTGACGAAGAGGTGATCGAGCGTGCCAACGATTTCTGGATTGACCGACCCAATGCGCGCCAGCATTTGTCCTTTGGCTTTGGTTTGCACAGGTGCATGGGCAATCGCCTGGCAGAAATGCAGCTTCGAATTGTATGGGAAGAAATCATGCAGCGCTTTCATACGGTTGAAGTGGTCGCCGCGCCAGAGCGGCTGTACTCCAGTTTCGTTAACGGTTACGCCAGGCTGCCGGTAGTTCTTCATCCATTGAATTAGTTTTCCGAATTTGCAGTGGAAGAACCAGGGGTTGCGGTAAAACGTGGTGAAGAAATTCCACTGGGCGGCGGCGAAGAATTGATGACCGCTGACGCGATCGAAAAAACAGGATGACTAATCGGGTACGACGAAATAGAACAGGCAATCCTTGCGGGCAATTTCCGGATTGCTGGTCACCATAAACAGTTTTAAGGTTTGAGCAGGATATAATTCTCCCTCTCTCAATTCAAAATAATCCAATAAGCGTTCCTGGTTTTTTGTATCCTTTGCCGTCAGGTTGTTGGCTAGTTCTCCGGAGACAAAACCAAGCTTGTTTTCCGGGCTTACCAGGCCGAAATTGAAATTTTCCAGGTCGGGTAGCAGAGTCACGCCATCGCTCATTAGACAATGATCGCCATAGGCAATATCGCTTCCCTCGACTAATTCCAGACGTAAGGGACTGTGAAAGAACTCCAGTGTCATATCCGTTTGTCCGACAGTTAATACATCCTCAGAGCTTACGTAGCGGAATAGTCCTTCGCACGCTAACAAGTGTGATTCATTGTCCTGAGCGCCGCCACATTCTATGGTGACGGTTGGCATCATGCTTTCGCTTATCTCCATCAGCGAACCCAGAGAGAGATCGCTAATAATCGTGCGGTGAGTAAACAGTGAGATCAGCGCGTCATGGCGCGCATCCATAAAGGTGGTTACGCCAAATGATGGGCTGGAGCCAGAGGTATTATGAATATCGATGACGCATTCTGGATTTAATTGCCGCAGTTTTGCGAGCAGATCTTGCGCGAGAAAGTCCTGATCTGTATCTCCATAGGGGGGTATAAAGCAGCGGTTCAGATCTTTGTGATGGGGCAGCATCCTGTAGATGAAGCCAGGGGCCTGGCGTGCGGCATCGACGCTGGCAATAAAGAAGTGAATATCGACAGCGGGCTGAATTTTTTGCTTTAGTGTGTGATACACGGCATACAGGCCTGAGGGCTCGTTGCCATGCAGTAGCGTGACGGCCGCCCGACAGCGTGAGGCATCTTCACCGGTGATGTGAATATGAGTTGGGCCGGGCAATAGATGTAAAAATTCAACTACCGATTCACCTATCGCTTCGGAGTCTGGATTTTTCCAGTAGTGAAATTCATTATGTTTGGGTTTTGCGGGTTGCTCCATTTTATGGCTTGCCTTTTTCTATTTCTATTTTACTTCCATTTTGCGACCGGCAGGTTGGCCGCGCTGTTTTTTTGATATTGCTGAAACATGGCGATCAAGGCTTCACGCTTGTGCATATCCTTTCTCAGTTCGGCCAGTTTTCGTAATTGCCATTGTGCACCATTTTGACCGGTGGAAAGTCGTTCTTCGATTACCTGTAGCAAGGGTTGAAAATCGGTTTCCATAAAACCCATTGCGGCGAGTTGCGCAGGAACTTCCGGTAATAAATTTCGCAATATCTCCGCTACAGACTTGTATTCGGGTTGGCTCTGTTGAGGAGAAGGCCAGAATAATTCGGCCGCCAGACCCTTCTGCGCCGCCCGATAAAAATTCGCGGTGCAGTAAGTAAATGGAATGGCGGGCAGCAACTGCTTAATACGGGGCTGCATCAGTTTCGCCAGGCCGATGGCCAGCGCGGCATTCGCCATCATATCGACGACGCTCGGCCCGGCGGGTAGGGCGCGCATTTCTATGCGTAGATGGCCGCCGTTAACTGGATCGTACACGGGACGGTTCCAAAGCCAGATCGAGCCTTGATGCAAGCGTAACTCATGCAATTGCGGCGTCCCGCCGCTCCTCACTACGGCCATTGGGTCTTCCACTGAGCAAACCGGCAACAGTGGGCGATACAGCAAGGCCGCTTCGGCAAAAAGTTCGAAAGCACTCTCCCTGATCCAGTTATTGCCAAAATTGACTCTGGCTGGAACAGGGTGCAGAGGGTCATCGGGTCGACAGTCGATAGACTGCTTAAACAAGGGAATGCGAGTCTCCTGCCAAAGTCGATGGCCGAACAGGGTGGGTGAATTTGCAGCTATCGCCACAACCAGAGGTGTTACCAGTTGCACCGCGTTATAGAAATCGGCAAATTCATTGGCCGGCACCCGAAGATGAATTTGAAAGGAAGTATTCGCACCCTCCAGCGTCACATCATCAATTGCCAACTGTAATTTGTCTTCGCCTTCGATGGCGATGGTAAACGGCCCCCCACGAAGCTCCGTCAGCTCTTTAGTTAGGGCTTCGAATCTTGGCAGTTTGGTCATCGCATGGTAGCCGGTATCCGATTGTTCCAATGTCGGTAGAATGCCGACGGGAACAACACTGCCTCCCCACTTTGCCGCACAGGAATTTATTTTCTCCATGGCCAGCAGTGCTTCATTTTGCGTTGCAGCGAAACAATTATCTTTGAGCAACACCGGGCTGAAATTGTACTCCAGATTATAGCGATTCAATTCCAGGGTTAATTGCGGATCGTTAAGCTGTTTGATTATTTCTTGATTGATATGCAGTGGGCGGCATTGCTGGTCGACAATATACAATTCGAGTTCGGCGCCGAAGGATAAATCCCCGTCGCCAAATCCGGGTCTTGCAAGCACACTCTCGAGAGCTTGTAGATTGGTTCGCAAGCGAGAACTGAAGTGACTAAAGTCGTCTGCAGTAAAATCTGTTTTTTCTATGTCCAGACCCATAAATTCGCCTTAATGAATCAGCAGGCTACGAATGTTCAGAGTAGCAGCTTTGTTTTCCCAAGCAAAAGAAAAGCATGCAATTGGGAAGCAATTATTTTCCGAATACATTCTCTTTGTCGGTGCGTATGAAACGACTATTACCCTCGCGGCGGGTAAATCCTACGCGATCAAAATACTCGAGTATTTCTATGCACAGGTTGCGGCCAATTTCCGAGGCATCACGAAATTGGATAACGGAAAAACCATCATCATCCTCACTGGTCTGCGCTAGTTGTTCGATAAATCCAGCCAGAGCCATAATCGTTTCTGGCAGGTAATGGCGATTCTCCGCGACTTTTACCAGTGTTCCTGCCTTCGTTGATTGGCGTAATATGCCCTCCAGAGCTTTCAGGGGAATATTGGTTAAATCGACCAATTCTCTGGTGCGCGGCGGGACATTACCAGCCTTCAGCAGGATAGGATGAATTTTGGCAAGAAAATCCTGTTCTTCCTGGCTCAAGACGGTTTGATGGGCAGGCAGGTGCAACAGAGTCCCGGTGCGTTTGATAGCGCCGTCTTTCAGCAAGCGCTGCAGAATTCCGTGAAACAAAACATGTGAGCCGGCGAAATCCACTCCATGACTTAGGGCAGGTTCACTGATGCCCTGTTGATTGCCATGCTGCTGATGAAACCCGCTGATATGAGTGAGGATATGTTGGCAATATTTCGCATAATATTTTTCGTGCAACAGAATCGGTAGAGTCTGCTTCTCCAGCTGTAAAGAAACAAACGGCAGGTTTTCCGCTTGCAGCCTTTGGCAAAACGACTGGATGGCAGACTCTGTATGATTTCTGCACTGAGAAAACTGCTGCAGCTTGATGCCATCGGCGAGCAATTCCAATAGTTGCTTGATTGCTTCAAATGAGTCGTGATCCAGTGCCGCAAGAACGGCCAGGCGAGATTCACTGCTGCGCTTGCGGCGTGGAACAAAGATGTCGATGACTTTGCCGCCGCCAATGGTATTTTGCGAGGCCGGATCGCGCAGAATAAATCGGTCCCCATAGTGAGCGATTAGCGCATCGGTAGATTTTATTTGAAAATAGGGATTCTGATTACTGCCCAGTTGGCGAATCGTGACAACATGATGGGATGCGCCAATGTACAGATGATACAGGGCATTACTGCGAAGCTTGATTGTGTCGTCAATAAAACTGACGTGCGCATCAAATCGGCTAAGCGGACAATACAGCGCCTCATCGACCAGCCAGTCGCCCCGGTTCACCAGTTTGTGATTTAGACTAACGCTCGCCGAGGCCCGCTGTCCCTGGTGAATTTCGGTGAGATCGGTCTTGTCGAGTCGCGCGGCTTTTAACTTGGTTAATTCACCGCTGCCGGTATGTTTTAGCGTGTCTCCCAGCTTGGCCGAACCGGCTCGAACACTCCCCGTTAACACGGTGCCTATGCCTTTTGCGGTAAAGCTTCGATCAATCAGATAGCGAAAGAATCGGCCCTGTTCTGTAGCCTTTTGGGTAAAATTTTCGCTAAACAGCGAATGCAGATAATCCACCAGTGCCGGTATGCCGGCGCCGCTGGCATTGGAAACAGGAAACACAGGCGCGTCTTGCAGGCTTGTGTTTTTTAGCAATTGCTGAATTTGGGCGGTCACGGTTTTAACCCGCTCCGGTTCGCAACGATCAATCTTGGTTAACGCAACTATTCCGCGTGGCACGGCGAGCAAATCCAGAATTGCCAAATGTTCCAGGGTTTGCGGCATGATGCCATCGTCCGCCGCGACCACCAACATCGCGCCATCGACGGCGCCCACGCCCGCCAGCATATTGTTGATGAAATCGATGTGGCCAGGGACGTCAACAAACCCCAGCGTATTATTGTAAGTGACGCCATCGTCTTCTGATGAAAAATGCTGATAGGCATAACCGGGGACAATGGTTAGGCCGCGTGATTTTTCCTCCGCCAGGCTGTCCGTATCGGTGCCGGTGATGTGCCTGACCAATGAGGTCTTGCCGTGATCGACATGACCCGCCGTGGCGATGATTAGTGAACGTGTGTTCATCGGGGAATTATCTGGGCTTATTGGGGACATGTATGGTCACTGGGAATAATGCTGGGTTTACCGAGATATTTGCTGGAAAACCAGTTGCAAGCTTAGCTTAAAAGTTAGCGGGGGGAACTCACTACAAGCATCCCCCGCTAAACAGAGATTATCAGGGGGTCACACTTGGCTGCGTGGGCGCTTCATCGCGATTGAAGCGGACTATGAAGTAAATCATGGTCGCGACAATTAGTGCGGCGACTATGAAGCCGGCATTGATAATGCCGGTACTCATATTTACGATGCCGTAACCGATGGCGCCAGTAAACAGCGCGTAGTAGCAAAAAGGCAGAAGGGTCTTGCGTATTACCGCGCCTTCCTTGCCGATCAAGCCCGCAACCGCCGAAGCGGCAACAACATTGTGCACGCAAATAATATTACCCGAGGCACCACCAACCGCCTGCAGGGCGACGATCCAGATTGGATCGACCATGATTCTCTCTCCCACACCGAACTGGAACAGCGAGAACATCATATTACTGACCGTGTTGCTGCCGGCGACAAAGGCACCCAGGCCGCCGATGAAGGTGGAGAAAAACGGCCAGGCGGAACCGACCAAATTGGCTACGCCTTCCGCTAACACCAGTGGCATTTGCTCGTAACCGGCAGCGCCGCCGCTGGAATTGATAAACACTTGTACCATGGGCACGGTGAACACCAGGGCCATCGAGGCTGGCACCAGGGTCTTAACCGACTGGCTTAAGCCAATCTTATACTGAGAAAATTTTAGCCTATGTAGCAAGATGGTGATAAGGGACACGATGATAAAAATAGTACCCGGCGACCACAGCGGTTGAAAGGTGGCGGTGATATCGCTGCCGAAAATCGATTGCCAACCCCAGGTAATGAAGGCATTGGAACTGCGCAGATAAGACTCCAGAGCAAAATAAGGCAGTCGGGTAATAACCAGCAGCCCAGCGACAAATAAGTAAGGAGACCAGGCCTTAACAATGCCCATTATCGGCGCGTCTTCATCTTCAGCCTCGAGCTTCAGCACACCGGTCCATTCTTCGTCCCAATTTTCCTTGTCATCAAAATCCCAGATGTCATCTGCTGCCGGGAGCAGGAATCCGGCCTTGGCCGCACTGACCACAATGGCCAGTCCAACCAGTCCGCCTATTAATGAGGGGAATTCCGGGCGGAAGTAGGTCGCCACCAGGAGATAGGGAATAGTCATGGCGAAGGCCGCGAATAAGGCAAATTTCCACACCTTGAATCCTTCGGCAAAGGTTCGATTTTTGCCGAAGAAGCGAGTCATGATGCCAACCACCAATAATGGAATAAAGGTTCCGGCGATAGCGTGAATCAGTGCAATTCGGGTGGCGATGAAGGCCAGGAATTGATCCCATTCGGCGTAACCTAACTGCACGGCATAGGCCGCGATTGCCGGATCGGCGGAAAGACCGGTATTCACCCCAACCATAATCGGTGTGCCCATGGCGCCGAAAGAAACCGGTGTACTTTGAATTATCATGCCCGCTACCACGGCAGCCATGGCGGGAAAGCCGAGGCCAACCATCAGCGGGACGGCCACTGCCGCCGGCGTACCGAATCCTGCGGAGCCTTCGATGAAGGAACCAAATAGCCAGGCGATGATGATCACCTGAATGCGCCGATCGGGTGTAATGTCAGAAAACCCCCGGCGAATCGCCCGGATGGCGCCGCTCTGTTGCAGCGTGTTGAGCAACAGGATAGCCCCGAAGATGATGTAGATTAATGTGCCGGCAACCCACAGCCCATTGGCACTGGCCGCCAGCACCTTATTCACCGGCACCTGCCAGACGAAGAGGGCGAGGCCGGCCGCGACAATATAGGCTATTGGCATGGCGCGGCTGGCGGGCCAGCGCAATATAACCAGAAACAGGGCAACGGAGATTATCGGTAATAAGGAGAGGAATGCGAGTGTTTCGGTGCTCATAATTTTTATTCTTTTTTGATGGTGAGCTAAACAGCGATAAGAGGCAGCTTAGCAGATAATATTGGTCCTGAGAAACGCATTTCCTGGGCTCCATCTTAACCACGAAGAGGACCCTGTACAGGCTGTGTAGCTTCGAATTGCGGGCAGGCGAGGGGACAAGCGCTGAGATAAGTGGAATAATGAGTTCGGTTGTCGCAATGATTGTCGCAAAATGACTGTCGCAATAATTGGATGTCGCAATAATTGCCAGCCGCCAATGAACTGTAAAGGAGTCAGACTATGGATGTCACAACAATTGTGTTGCTGGTCATAATCGCCGCCGTATTTTTCTACATCGTAGGGATTTACAACCAGTTAGTCAGCCTGAAAAACAGATACAAGAATGCATTTGCCCAGATCGAGGTGCAACTGAAGCGACGTTACGACCTCATTCCAAATCTTATAGAAACCGCCAAAGGCTATATGGCACACGAGAGAGAGACGCTGGAAGCGGTAATCGCCGCGCGTAATGGTGCCGCCGCCGGTCTGGCCGCCGCCGCCGCAGATCCGGGGAATGCCGCCAGCATGAAGGAATTGATAGGGCAGGAGGGGGCGTTAGCCGGGGCCCTGAATAAATTCAATGTGGTGATGGAAGCCTATCCTGATTTGAAGGCCAATCAGAATATGATGCAGCTTAGTGAAGAATTAACCGCAACCGAGAACAAGGTGGCCTTTTCCCGTCAGGCATTTAACGATCAGGTAATGGCCTATAACACTTACCGGCAATCGTTCCCGACCGTGGCCGTCGCCGGAATTTTTGGTCATGCAAGCGATGCCAGCTTGTTGGAATTTGCCGACAGCGAGGCCATTCAGGAAGCGCCAAAAGTCTCTTTTTAGAAGTGCGGCATTGAATTCACAAACGGGTTTAACATTCATCTTTTCTTGAAGCACATGCAATGAATTTTTTTGAATCGCAGGATACGGCCAAACGCAACACCGGCAAGCTTATCTTTCTGTTTGTACTGGCGGTGCTGTCACTGATTGTGGTGACCAATATTCTGCTCATGTTTATTTTTGGTTTCGCTGAAACTGGAATGACAGGTGGCGCGGCCACGCCCTCTTTTCAATTTGACTGGACTTCATTCTTGCTGGTAAGTGTGGCCGTTAGTGGCGTAATTCTGCTCGGCAGTTTGTACAAGATTAGTGCCCTGTCGGGCGGGGGTGCCCGCATCGCGGAAATGATGGATGGCAAGTTACTGGTGCCCGGCGTGCAAGCCTTGTCCGAGAGGAGGGTGCTTAATGTGGTTGAGGAAATGGCCATCGCCTCTGGCACCCCGGTGCCTCCGGTGTATCTTCTGGAAGAGTCCGGCATCAATGCATTTGCCGCAGGCTATTCCCCCAGCGACGCGATTATTGGCATCTCTCGTGGCGCCATTGACACCCTGAGTCGTGAGCAATTGCAGGGCGTTATCGCCCACGAATTCAGTCATATCCTGCATGGCGATATGCGAATTAATATCCGGCTGATCGGCGTGCTGCATGGCATCATGATATTGGGCATCATCGGCTACCATTTATTAAGAGGCGGCGCTTATAGTCGTCGATCAAAAAATTCCCAGGGTATTGTGTTTCTCGGCCTGGGTCTGATTATTGTCGGATTTGTTGGCACCTTTTTCGGCAATCTGATTAAAGCCGCCGTGAGCCGGCAGCGAGAATATCTGGCCGATGCCTCGGCGGTGCAATTTACCCGAAACCCGGCCGGTATTGGCGGTGCGCTGATGCAGATTGCCCTGCACAAGAACCACTCCTACTTACAGAACCCCAACAGTATGGAAATCAGCCATGCCCTGTTTGAAGAGGGACGGCACTCGGCGCTGAGTGGTCTGTATGCCACCCATCCGCCATTGGAAGAGCGGATCAGAGCGGTGTTGCCAGACTGGGATGGTGACTACGCCATCGCCAAGGTATGGTCAGCGGCCGAGTCCGAACCTCGGCGGGCAGTCAGTAGCAATAGAGAGAAAGCCACGGCCATTTTAACCGGGGCAAGCGGCGTACTGATCGCCGATGCGCTGATCAATCAGGTGGGCAAGCCCGAGCAGCGGCACCTTGAGTATGCCGATGCCTTGCTTCAGCAGACGCCGGCTATTTTGCTCGACGCGGCCCACGAACCCTCTGCCGCGCGCGCCGTCGTCTATCTGCTGGTATTGCATCAAAACCCGGCCGCACGGCAGCAACAGCTGGATTTTCTGGCCAGCAGTGCCGACCAGGGTGTGTACGTGGAGTTGCAAAAATTGACTGCCGAAATCGACAGCGTCGAGGCGGCACAGAGACTGCCGCTGATTACCATTGCACTGGCTAGCCTGCGCCAGCTATCGGCTTCCCAGTACCAACTTTTTAAGGAAAATTTTCAACGACTGATTGCGCTGGATAATAAGATCAGCCTGCTGGAGTGGGCGCTGCAAAAAATTGTATTCCATCATCTGGATGCGGTCTTCGAAAAACACAGAGCGGGGCATTTCGGCAAGAAAAATTTGCAGTCGTCTGGGGAATCCTGCGCGCTGTTGCTTTCCATACTCGTTCACTCCAGTTCCCAGAAGGGCATCTCAAAGCAGCAGGCATTTCTGGCCGGAGCCGAAACGCTGGATTTTCCCATGCAGTTAAAGGCCGTGGAGTCTATCAGCTTCGAGGACCTGAACGCGGCGCTGGATCAGTTGGCTCAGCTGAATCCTCTGCAAAAGCCGGCGCTGCTAAAGGCCTGTGTGGCCTGCATTAGTGCCGATAAGAATGTGCTGCCTATAGAGGTTGAGCTGTTGCGCGCAATCGCCGCGACCATCGACTGTCCAATCCCGCCGCTGCTCGCCGATTAAACCAGGCAATGCTCCAGCATCCAGAGGATGCATAGGTTTGTAGAGCAGGCTTATGATTACCGACTGAAATCTCAGGCTGTTATTTGAGCTTGCCTGTGTTGGTCAAATTATTGGGCCAGACCGCTTTGCCAAGAGTGGGTTTTTTAAAAGGACTGCGATCTATCCCGCGTCTGATTGGTTTCCCCGATTTTTTGTCATTTTCGCTTCCCGCCTCCGTCCCGATGTGTAGAATCAGCCCCTTTGTTTGATTAGCGCAGAACTTTCGATCTGCATAAAACCTAGGGAAGTAGCTTATGTCTTGTAGTAAACAATGGATTAGATCCGCACTCGCCAGTTTCATGGTGTGTGCTTGGGGTGTTGCGGTCTTCGCCGAGGAGTGGCCCGCTACACCTCCCGCCGAGGCGCCTGCTCATTGGGGGCCGGTTTCCGCCAATTTTGAAGAAATCCCCTATCCTTATCCGGTGCATTTTCTGGAGCTGAATCGCTTCGGCCAGGATATGAGAATGGCGTATATGGATGTTCCTCCAGCTACACGCGCCAACGGCCAGACGGTGCTGATTCAACACGGCATGAACTTTTATTCCGAAGCCTACACCACTACCATCAATGCCCTGGCCGCCGAAGGTTTTCGCGTGTTGGCACTTGACCGCATCGGTTTCGGCAAATCATCCAAGCCTGAAATCCCTTACAACTTCAGTTTCGTTGCCGCCAACACGAAGGCGCTGCTGGATGAGTTAAATATCGATGAAGTGGCGATAGTAGGGCACTCGATGGGTGGCATGGTAGTGAGTCGCTTTGCCATGCTGTATCCCGACATCACTAGCCACGTGGTGCTTGTGAATCAGATCGGGCTGACCGATCAACGCCAGAGCCGAACATGGAGCGATCCGTATGTAGGTGAATTGGGTGTATCAAGCTACCAGTCAATTCTGCGCGGCCATCGACGCTATTTCCCCGATGCGTGGCCGCCGGCACACCTGGAGTTTGTGCGCCGTCAGTTTGGACAAACAATGAGTGGCGAATGGCCAAGACTGGCCATGGTTCGCAGGCTACAGGGCGACATGATGTACAACGATCCGGTGGTTTATGATTGGCAGCACATTAGCAGCAAGGCGCTTATCCTGGCGGGCGAGGAAGATGGATTGGCAGAGAATTTTCCGGCGCTGGTCCGACATGTTAACAGTGAGTTGCAGAACTCGACCATCCTGCTTTATCCGGGTGTCGGCCACGCACCACAAATAGAAATTCCCGATCAGTTTCATGCTGACCTAGTGCGCTTTCTCAAGTCAGATCCGGACGAGCCGGCGAGTGCCTGGAAGTAGGCCTGGCTGGATAGATAGCTGGATAGCTTGGCTGGATAGATAGAAGCGTTTTTGGCGAGATAGAGCCAGGGAGATAAAACGGAAGTGGTCAGAGGGATTAATAATAATCAGTTGTAACAATTGTTTAAAAACTAATTCCTCTGACTTTAAGTTTGTGAGTTGCTGTCAGCAATCAGCGCTAGTGTGCTTCTTCTTCCAAGGTCCAGAGTACATGAGTTATGAGAATCTGACCGTTTGACAGAATGCGCTCAAACACTGAGTTTCGGCCCAATGAATCCTGTCTGACTGCCTGTCCCCATTCAGAAGAATCGTTGGGGTTTATACCATCAGCGGCGGGCGATTGATTCGGTTTTTTACCGCCACCCTTGCCACCACCACCACCGGTGCTGGTTGAATTCAGGTGCGCATAAATATCTCTCAGCAACTGGTAGTCATGTTCATTGGGAATGAGATTAGGCTCATTGGCCACACCCCCACGGATTTCACCACCCTCAGGATTGTCTGTGTAATCCATGCATGTGCCCAGATTGAGATTCCCGAAGGTTTCATCCTGGTGACCGAGGCCGAATGTGTGGCCCACTTCCTGGCACATGACAAAATCTCTCCACGCGTCCGTGTTATAGCCGGAGTCAATAGGGTCTTTGTTGAAGTAGGTGTCATTTAGCTTCACAGCTCCCTGGGTAATATGACTTTCCTTGCCTCGTGTGGCCCAAATAGAAGCGATACCCAGCCAGCCGGTATCTCCATAGTAACCATTGCAAACTTCTACCAGACCCGCGCTGGGGCTGCAGCTGGCATTACTTCCACCGACCCCAATGACATTGCTCAGTACCGGGTCTGAATTCCCAGTTAACAGTATTGCATTGTTCCAGGCTGACGATGCGTTTACGAGGCTTAATGTTCAGTCATAAGGTAAAGAGACAGAAGTTAAGTTGTCGTCCAGTTCAAGCGGGGACGCTACGGCTTCTGCGCTGGAGATATCCCAGTGATACTTTCCCCACGCGTGGTCAGCGTTCACGGCAACCGCGTATAAACCGGCAGTCAATAGGGAGGCGGCGGTCAGAGATAATTTGAGTTTTTTCACGTTTTTCGCTCCTGCTTCTTTTTATAGCCCGAAGTTATTTTTGGCTAAAATTCAAGTAATTAGCGCCATACTAGCGCGTAAAAAATCTAAACATAGCAGCGACAGCAAAGCAAGTACAACAGCCTCATTCAAGACGATATTCCTGGCCTGTAAAACCCTATGACAAGCATTGTTATTTCTACCTACAAAGCCTACACGAATAAGGCGGCATGCGCCCCTTCTTGGCTTGGTATTGATACTCGTGATAGAACCCTATACCTTTAGTTGATCTATGCGCAAAGGGATTCAGCCACGTGGAAAGCACATCTTTTATTGAGGCTGTTAGATACGCGATTGATTTGCGTCTGGCAGAAGTAGACGCCTTGCCTCAAGGCGTACAAATCTGGATGACGTTTATGCTCAGCCTCTACCTTTCCGCCGCTGTCTTTGTAATCTGGAAAAAAGAAGCGCGCTTTGTGCTGGCAATGGCCTTGTCAACGGCCGTTCTAATCATCGGCGTAAAAACATTCTTTCCTGAAATACACAGCGGCGATATAGGCACCGTGGTTCCCCTGTTACTATGGACTCCCGTATTAATCTATCTGTTAACTCAGCACGCCGTATTTGTAGAGGAAATCAAATCGAAACAAGCCTTCTCGTTTATTTATGGCGTATGGTCTTTTGTGGTGGCTGGCGTTTTGGCAACCTCGTTGGTGCTGGATCTTGGCAGTGTTTTATTCTGAGCGTAAATATTTTATCAGGGTCCTGTTTTATTAAGAGCGTATTTTATTAAGACTGTATTTTATCAAGAGCGTATTTTGGCAGAGTCTTATGCAGGAAAAATTCGCCACCGTCTGACTCGTACTAGCGTGAGATAATTTAATTGGATAACTTGCTTCTACGCAATAAATTTACCGAAGAATTCGCTCTTCGCCTGCCTCTTATGCAAGGACCTATGGGTGGCGTATCGGGCCCCAATCTGGTTGCTGCCGTTGCACAAGCTGGTGCCTTGGCGGTTCTCCCTATCTGGTCGATGTCGGTAGCGGCCGCGATCGAGAAAATCGCTGAAACGCAATCGCTTACCAGCAAAGCGTTTGCAGTAAATATCCGCGCCGATCTAATACAGCATGAGCATATCCATGCCGCGGTGGATCAGGGTATCTCCATTATTCACCTATTTTGGGGAGATCCTGCGGCCTCTTCTCAGGCTATCCCGAACGGCATAAAAATGATTGCGACTGTATGGGATGAAGCCTCGGCTAAAGCCGCGCTGGATGCCGGTGCCTGCGCATTAATTGCACAGGGGGTCGAAGCGGGTGGACATGTACTGGGCACGACCCGCTTGCAGGAATTGATTCCTGCTGTTTGCTCTATCGCAGGTGATGTGCCGGTCGCCGCTGCAGGGGGGCTTGCTACGGCCGAGGATATCAAACAGGTATTCGCTCTGGGTGCACGCGCCGCCGTGTTTGGCACACGATTCGTCGCCACCACGGAATCGAACGCACACAGGAATTACAAAGCAGCGATTGTTAACGCGCTTGAAGACACGACAGTAAGAACGGAATGTTTCGATGGGGCATGGCCGAATGCCCCGCACAGAGTGCTGCGCAATTCTACATTCACTACCTGGGAGAAAGCCGGTAGCCCTGCACCGCCAAATCGACCCGGCGAGGGCGATGTAATCTTGCACACGGCGAATGGCCAATCAATACCGCGTTACTTTATATCACCACCCGCACAAGGCATGACCGGCGAGATAGAAGCGGCTGTCATGTATGCGGGTACCGGTATTGGAAAAATTCAAGATAATCCTGCTGTAGCCACTTTGATTGAAGAGATTAGAGTAGACCTGCTCGCTGGCTGACTGTTGAGGTGTATTTTTTCATTACTCTTATTTCAGCCGATAGAGTAATGCCGCTTACTGAGTCGGAAGCCGGCCACCTCTAAAGCTCCGCTATTGGCTATGAGTTCAACCGGTCAGCGAGATGAATATTGAAGATAATTACTGTACCTTAAGGGGAGCTGGCAATATCCACTTTTAGACCGCCAGAATCGAAGCAATAAGGACGCGTTTTTCTTCGACACCCACAAGCTAAACAGAGGATCTCATCATGTATTCCCGTACGTTTGCTATTGCCTTAACCGCTTGTATCTTCAGTGCAGGGGGCTTCGCCCAATCATCAGATACCTACCAGGTGCCGAAAACAGAGTTCGGTCAGCCTGACTTTCAAGCGGTCTGGAGTACTCGATTCTATACTATGCTTGAACGCCCCGAAGGCCTGCCCCTGGCTCTGTCACCTGAACAGGCGGCTGGATTTGCGCAGGCAGTTGCTGCAGGCTTTAGGGGTAATACCGATCCTGATATCGACCGACTCGGCTCGCCGGTTCTGGCCATAGTCAATGGAGAACTCCGCAGTTCCGTCATTGTTTACCCGGAAAATGGTGTGCTGCCCTATAACGAGCTTGGCACTCAACGGGCTGCCCACGGTTACTTCGAAGGCGTTGGCTACGATGGCCCTGAGCAGAGACCTGGTACGGAGCGCTGCACCGAGGCCTGGGGTTCCCCGCCTATGCGTGCGTTTAATTATCAATTGTTTCATGGCTTTGTGCAGACCGCCGATACAATCGCAATCGTAAGTGAAGAAGCCGTAATGCTGCGTGTGATTCACATGGACGGGCATTTGCGGCCAGATGCCATCAGAAGCTTCGAAGGGCACTCTGTCGGTCACTGGGAAGGTGACACGCTGGTAGTTGAAACCACGCATTACAGCGATGTTAATCCAGAACGTGCCACTCTCAGTCGGCCGATGTTAATAAGTAGCGAAGCTCGCGTGACTGAGCGCTTTACACGAACGTCGGAAACCGAGCTGAATTATCAGTATACGGTGGATGATCCAAAATATTACACAGAGCCTTGGCGCGGTGAATTCTCATTCATCCGTGATGAGGGTGGGCACATCTACGAATTTACCTGTCACGAAGGGAATTACAGCATGGTCGGCGCGCTTCGTGGCACTCGAGTCGAGGAAGCACGCGCTGCTCGGGGGGAAGAGGACTGATAGACTGCGGCCGCCAATTGAATAAAAATCGATAAAATTGAGGAGTCCGCTCTCGGCCCAGAGCGCCCTAAGAATTATCAAGAGATCGACTATCCTGCATTTTTTCGAGAGGTTTGGAAAAATATTATTTATGGAAGGATTATACAGATGAAGATATACGGTCGATTTCTTGCCCTGGCTGGGCCAGAAAGGAAGGGTAAGTCGATGCTGCGCCTTGTTGGCTTGCTCGCTGCGTTGTTCGCCTTGCCAGCGGCCGAAGGTCAGTTGCCCGAGCCACGAGAGATTCCGCAACGCACGTTGCCGGTATCGAGCAACGTGAGTTCTCAGATGCAACAGCTGCTTGCGGCACCGATCCCTGAAAATTGGGACAAGCCGCCACGCACCCGTGAGGAGTGGATGCCAATCGCGGCCAGGATGGACCAGGCTCCCAGCGGCGCCCAGTCTGTGCTCGAGCGATTCGGTGTCACGGCGCAGCCGATGGTCGTGAACGGAGTCAAGGCCTACATGCTGACACCGGATAACATTCCTGTGGAAAATCGCGACCGGCTGCTCATGCATATTCATGGTGGCTGCTACATGATGTTTGGTGGTGAAGCCGCAATCACAGAAGGTGCCAGAATGGCAGGATACGGCCAGTTCAGGGTACTCTCCATCGACTATCGCCGACCGCCCACGTTCCTCTATCCCGCGGCACTCGATGATGCGGTGTCGGCGTGGAAGGGCGCGTTGGAGATGGCGGATCCAAACAAGATGGGTATCTTTGGTGCGTCTGCAGGAGGCGCGCTGACTCTCTCGACGGTACTTAGGCTCAAGCAGGAAGGACTGCCATTACCGGCCGCCATCGCTCCAGGCACACCGATGTCCGACTTGACCAAGAGCAGCGACTCTTTCTACACCAATCGTTTGGTGGACAACGTCTTGCTAGGAACCGAGGGCCGGTGTCAGGCAATGGCCGAGGTCTATGCCGGCGGGCACGATCTGAGCGATCCGATGCTGTCGCCAGTCTATGGAGACATGAGCGGTTTTCCGCCGACCCTACTCACCACCGGTACACGTGACCTGCTGTTGAGCGATACCGTTCGTGTACATCGCAATCTTCGAAGAGCCGGCGTGGAGGCGGACCTGCACGTATATGAAGCCCAGGCCCATGCCTACTATCTTCGTGATATCCCCGAGTCAAAAGAGGCGTTCGAAGAGATGGCTCTGTTTTTTGACAAGTATCTCGAACGTTAATTTTGATTCGCGGAATCGGGTGTGAGTTTCGCTCCTGGCCGATAACAGACAGTGAGCCTATGGTTAAGGCCGTTATATTTTTATTAATGTTTATTCTCGATCGACTACAGCCATTGACTAATAAAAGTCCAGGAAACGATGTTAAATATGATTACTTTTTCAAAGATAAAAACCCCAGCCATGCTTTTAGCCGGCTTCCTGTTAGTTGCTTGTCAAACAGGCATAGCACCTGAATTTGGCATGGTTGATTGGTATATTTCCAATGGAACAGGCAACACTATGAGCTTAAATGTATACGATAAGGTTTGCAGACAGAGCCATTTCCGTATCCGGGTAACCACAACAGAACAAACACCCATTTCAACTTGTGCCAATAGTGCGGGCAGCGCCGAGATCAGATACCAGCGAGTAGGCGGATACAGTGTCTCGGAAAATCCTGTGCGTAATGATGTTGTGAGCGCCGGGCAATCATTATTATTGCAGTAACTGTTTTTCAGTAATTATTATTGCAGCAATTGTTTTTGCAGTAATTGGTTTTGCAATAATTGGTTTTGCAATAATTGGTTTTGCAGTAATTATTTTTGCAGTAATTATATAGCATAAACCAGGAAGAAATAATTTTTGCTGGTTGACCTCCGGGCAATAGAAAAAATTTTCGGATGGGCAAATACGAAGAGCCGAAGCAACAGAATAAACAAATCAACAGGCTTGCGATAACGCGATTCCAGCCGTTCGCTTCTGGCCGGAAGCTGCCCCTTTTTATACCCAAGTTTGAGCGTTTCTGAATGGCTGTAGCCGACTCAAAGAGACATTGGATTGCGCTTATGATTTTGCGACCACATAATGCTTCAATTGAATAAGAATAAGATGGGAGAAACATTGTGAATTTTCGCACACTACAGCTATTTGCATTCCTCTCGATCATAGCCGGATCGACTCTCACTCACAGTTTTGCTCAGAACGCTATTGCAGCGAGGGATTTCGATGCTGAGATTGAAGCCGCCTTGCGATCGGCCAAGAGAGCGGCGGGTTTTGAGTTTCTTGGCACACTCAATCGGATTTGCCTGCTGCCTGCGAGTGGTGGTTTAAACACCAGCGACAACCTGCCAAGATATGTGAGAGACCCGAGTACTATCCCAGCTCGCGAGCTTTGGTACGCGGAGCCCACCAAAGTTTATGACAATCTTTACTTCATCGGCGGCAAAGTGCACTCATCTTGGGCGCTAACCACAAGCGATGGCATTATTATCATCGATACAATCTACCCTTATAACTCCGAGGAATTGATCATTGGCGGATTGCAGAAGCTCGGCCTCAATCCGGCGGACATTAAATACGTCGTCATTTCCCACGCGCATGGTGATCACATTGGGGGCGCTCAGATCCTACAGGAGCGTTACGGCGCTCAAGTTGTCATGGGCGCTGCAGATTGGGACCTCGTCGAAACATATCCAAACCGCTATGCATCCATGGCTCCAAAACGTGAGATAGTGGCAAGTGATGGCATGCAACTTATACTCGGTGACACCATTGTCTCACTCTGGGAAACTCCAGGTCACACGCCGGGTACGCTGTCATATACGTTTACCGTTTTCGATAACGGGAGACCAGTGAGTGTGGCGTATTCAGGTGGCACTGCTTTCAACTTTGTGAACAACACTCCCGATCCCGGAATCGAAAATTTCCAGATATATATCGATGCGCAACAGCACATGGCTGAGCAAGCAGATGCCGTCAATGCGTCTGTGATTCTTTCCAATCACTCTGAGTTCGACAATGCAGTCAACAGGAACAAAATGCTAGCTGGTCGTGGGGACGGGCCACACCCGTACGAAGTCGGAGAAGAATGGGTGCAGCGCTATTTTCAAGTCATGGAGGGATGCGCCAGAGCAGCGCAGATACGGCTCGAGAAAGAGCTCTTCGACGACCCCGCACTTTGACAAGGCTTCTTCTCCAAGAAAAAGTTCGGGCTCAACTGTCCGCTGCTGGCCCAGGCCGTGGGAAAACTATTTTGGGCGACTTGGTTTTTCAAAAAACGCGAACGAGGGTGTAAATGTAGGCCCCAAATATGTTGTTAATCATAAAGCAGAGCACTCTCATTAAGACATTATTTTTTCGCTCGGAGTTTTCACACAGCCTGGGCCGAAAGCCGCCTCGCGCAGATAGAATAAACCCGGCCCATGCAGCAAGGGGGGGTAATCGGTTTCCGTTTTTCCGTACCTATTTAAGAGCGAGGGCAAGCCAATGAAAATTCTTCAATCTACAGGCAAGTGGCTATTATTACTCGGCTGGATTCCCACACTCGGGTTCGTCGCCTACGCGATAACCCAGCCGCCTGCGGTCCATGCGGCCGCGGCACGAAAACCGATCATGATTTCTCGCATCTACACCGGCGCTGACGGTCAGACCCATGTGGAAGATTATGAAATGCCATTGTCAGCTCAAAACAATGGTTCGGGTACGGACTTGTCAGAGATTCAAACGGCCCAGAGCATTCAATTCAGGCGCAATTCGCCAGAGTATTTTATTGATTGGCATAATGCGCCGCGTCGCCAGTATGTGATTACCTTGAGCGGAGAGAGTGAAATTGAATTCGGTGATGGAACCAAGGTTCGGCTCTATCCGGGACATATTTTGTTAGCCGAGGATACCACCGGACAGGGTCATATCTCACGGGCGATTGGTGATGAGGACAGGCTTTCGATATTTGTGCCAGTCGATTGACTTGAATAACGGAGTCAGAGTAAAACTACAGTAGTTTTGCATGTTTGCTATTGGCCGAGAGCAGGCAAACCATCAATTGAACCAGACCAATCAACTGCACATTGCATAGGAGGTTTCGATGTCAATTTACCGAGGTGCCGAATACGAGGTTAAGATTGTACAAAATGACAGTGGTAAATTTTCAGCCGAGTGCGCTTATACCATAGACGGACTTGGGGCAATTTCTGATCACCATTCCCAGGATGTCTGTGATATACACGGCGCATTGGAATACTTTGACAGCGAAGAGGAAGCGAGAATAAATGCAGAAGCTTCTGTGCAAAGTATAATTGACAAGCTGATTGACGGGCGCGATTAAATAAATCTTCGATATCTCGCTGGCTGAGTTTGAATCGCTGGCTGAGTTTGAATCCATGGTAGAGCCATGGGGCATATTGAATAATTTCAGATGGAAAACGCTGATGCTTGCATATTTTTGCTTTAGTCATGGCGTGAATTGCCGCAGAATGGCCTTTAACTTTTCAGCACCCTAACTTTCGACCTTCGCTACAGAATTTCAAACAATGAAAATCAATCATCTCCTAATTTGCTGCTCGTTGCTGCTGCTACTGGCTCCAACGCTGAGTCATGCGCAACAGAACCAACCCAGTATTGAGCAATTACTGGTAGAGCCTTTCCTCGATGACTATTACTCCAACGTGGTGTATGGCTACGAGATAATCACAGATACCCAGAAGCATGCCAGCCGGTATGTGGGTAATAGTCTTGATTGCAGCAATTGCCATCTGCAGGCAGGGACACTAAAGGAAGCCTTGCCTCTAAACGTGGCAGGGATGTACCCCAAGTGGCGCGCCAAAAATGGCAAACGCAACGGCATTGGATTGCGAATCCGGGAGTGTTTTCTCTACAGCCTGGACGGGATCATGCCGCCGGAAGATGCTCCCGAAGTGCTGGCCATCGCCGCGTATGTAAGCTACTTATCCCAGGGTGAGGTGATGGGTGCTGAACCTGAGGGTCGCGGGGTGCCTACACTGCCTGCAACCGGCTACGACCCCAATCCGGCTAATGGGCGTTCGGTTTATCTGGAACAATGTTCCAGTTGCCATGGCGAGCAGGGTGAAGGGATAGGGGAAATGCCTGCTGTTTGGGGTTTAGATTCCTACAACAAAGGCGCTGGCATGAATGGTATTCGTGAAGCCGCCGGTTTTATCTGGGCCAATATGCCTTTTGGAAACGGCAAATCCCTGAGCCCGCAACAAGCACTGGACGTATCGGCTTACCTGAACTTGCAGTACCGTCCGGCAGACCCCAGAGACAGCAAATTACTCAAACTATTGGAAGATCTGCTCAATTGATCCGCAAACTGCTTAAAGAGGCGACACCTTCATTTGCCTGGAAAGACAAGATGGGGGATTGGCGTACGGAGGTGTTTGCCGGTTTTGTCGGTGCCATACTGGTAATCCCCCAGGGCATTACTTATGCCTACCTTGCCGGACTACAACCTGAATACGGTTTGTACTGCGCGATCTTCGTCACCCTGTTTTCCAGCATTATGGGAACCTCTTCGATGATGAGTGGGCCCAACACCGCCGTGGCTATTCTCATCGGGGTGGCAGTTCTCCCCCTTGCCGGACGTGGCAGCCCGGTGTATATCGATTTCGTGTTCTTGCTTTGCATGATGGTAGGTTTGATTCAGTTGTTGTTCTGGCTGTTACGCGGGGCGCGTATTTTTCAATATCTTTCTCCGGCCGCTATCTCGGGAATTTCCGCCGGCGCCGGCTTTCTGATTATCATGGCATCACTGGACAGCATTCTCGATCTGTCTACTTTCAGAACCACTTTCTTTTATGAAAAACTCTACGTCATCATTAGTGATGCAACAGATCTGGTGAACCCCTACAGCCTGGTTATCGGCATCTCTACCATTTTAGGAGGTTATATCGGGCGACGTTATTCTGCCCGCTATTACATTATCATTGCCGTTTGCACCGGTTATCTCTGTGGTTTGTTGGTGGCTTTTATCTGGCCACAACCCTTAACCGAACTGGAATATCTGGGGCGTATGCCCTTGCAGTGGTTACCCTTTAGTATCCCCAGCGTAAATATTGAATACCTGATGACCAGCATAAAGTTGGTTCCCTACGCCTTTACTATCGCCTTCATTGGTCTCGCCCAATCGCTGGTGATCGTGAGAGAACTCAAAATGGAAACCGATCAGGACATCGACCTGGATAAAGAAGTTTATGCTCAGGGCCTTGCCAATTTTCTCGCGCCTTTCTTTTCCAGTTTTGTCGGGTCTGGCAGTTTCAACCGAACCAAGGCAAATCGGAGTCTGGGTGCCACTACTCCTTTTTCCGGCATCGCCGCAGCGGGTTTTGTACTCATTCTCATCACCTTTCTGGGTCCAGTACTGACCTATATGCCTATGGCGGCCATGGCGGGCACGCTGTTTATCGTGGGTGCCGATATGATCAAATGGAGCGATGTCAAACACTACGCTCAGGTGCGCTCTGAGCTGGTTATTTACCTCGCCACTTTCATCAGCATCCTATTTTTTGGTCTGGCTACCGGCATTGTCATTGCGGTATTCCTGTCCGTTAGTGTGTTCCTGCTGCGCATTAGCCAACTCGAGCTAAGCGTAGAGAATAAAGATTCAGGCACTTTACTTAAAGTTAAAGGCGCCTTGTTCTACGCCTCCGTGGCCCACCTCACAGAAAAATTTCAGAGCCACTTTGGGGAAAACCTCACTGTAGATCTTCAATACACCACGCATATAGATCAATCGGCGGTAGATTTCTTTATCCGCGAATCCAGCAACATGGCCGCTCAGGGGGCCAAGCTGACACTGTTGATTAATGACCAGCAACGGCGCTTCCTGAAAAAATTGGGTATAAGCAGTGATATTGAACTCATTTCACTTTAGGCTAGGGTGATCTTACAATTAGCCAGATAGCCTTTGGAACTATCACTGGACAAAAGTCTAGTGACTAAAGCAGGAGAGCAAGAATGAAAGACAAAGACAATAAGGTAGTGGGGCGCCGTACCCTGCTAACCAATATGGGCGTTGCTGCTGTTGCTGGCCTCGCGGTCAGCACCAGTTCGGTATCAGCGCAAGCTCAGGGGCGACCTGCCGGTTATGAGCCGGCACGCCACAGCAAGGATTCCTGGATGGGGGAATTGGAGGGGAGCCATCGGGTTTTCATTGACTCTGCCACCATTCCAGGCGGAGCCAACGCGATGCGCTACGCGAACAATATAATCAGCGCTCACGAAGAAGATTATGCAGGCGATGCGTCGGATTATGCACTGATAGTATGTTTTCGACACGGCTCAACGCCTTTGGCGTTTAACGATGCCGTCTGGGAAAAGTATGGGGCAATGTTCAATCGCAATGCGGATCCCGCGCCTACAAGTAATCCCATGAACACCGGCAGTTTTTCCAATGGACAAAATACGCTTGCGTCCCTGGGAGAACAGGGCGTGAAGTTTGTCATCTGTAACAGAGCAACCCGATCCTTTTCCAAGAGCCTGGCGTCAGCGACGGGTGCTTCCGCCGATGATGTCTATGCCGAGCTTGTTGCCGGTGCGATACCCAATAGTCGCTTCGCGGCGGCGGGAGTCCTGGCGGCAACGCGAGCACAGGAATACAGGTTTAGTCTCTTATACGCTGAATAAGAAGGATAGCTGAAGAATGAATATAGGGGTCGGTGACAAATCGAAGTGTTAGTAATTCTCAATTGTCACCGACTCCTTTTCTCATTAAGTTATCATGAGTATGATTCAGATTACGGAGCGTAATGATGAAAAAGATTTTCCTCGTAGTACTTCTTTCGGGGGCTATTCAGCCTGCTCTGGGCGATTCCAATTCGGCTTCGCAGGTGGAGCTCGAAAGCGCCTGGCTGGCGTTCGCCAACGCCAAGGGTGAAGCTTCGCTGATTCTGGGAGATGTGGAGCATCCGTCGGCAAATGACGTTTTCCGCATCATACCCGATGTCAGCGCGGATTCTCTGGATGAGGAAAAACTGCAGCTGGGCTCTGCTCTGTTTCGCGAGCGGCGATTGTCCAGAGATGGATCCGTGGCCTGTACCTCCTGCCATATCGACATGATGGGAGGCGTCGACCGCCGGCCGGTATCTTTCGGAATAGATGGTGCCCAGGGCACCTTGAACGCACCTACCGTCTTCAATGCCGCATTAAACTTCCGCCAGTTTTGGGATGGCCGCGCGCTTACATTGCAGGAACAGGCCCTGGGTCCGATCGAGAACCCGGCGGAGTTTGGTCATGATCTCGACAGCGTCGTGGCAGTGCTGAAGAGTATTCCCGACTATGTAAGCGCCTTCGACAGGCTTTACCCCGACGGTGCGACTACTGCAAACCTGAGTGATGCCATCGCCTACTACGAAACCATGACCTTTACCGGCTTGGAATCGGCTTTTCTGCGTCAGTTTCAGCAGCAGCAGGAACCGTTGAGCCGCCAGGCCCTCCGTGGTCAGCAACGCTTCGTGGAAGTCGGTTGCGCCAGTTGTCATAACGGCGTCAATCTGGGCGGTAATTCCTACCAGCAACTTGGCGCAGCAGAACCCTGGTACGGTATCGATCGACCGGCAAGCGAAGCGGATGATGGCCTGTTCGGGCGCACCGGCCGTGAGCAGGACCAGCATATGTTCAAGGTTCCAACATTGCACAACGTGGCTCTCACCGGGCCCTGGCTGCATGATGGCAGCATCACTTCCCTGGCGCAGGCGGTGGACCAGATGGCGCGCCACCAGTTGGGCCGGTATTTGGAAAACAATGATATCGATGACATCGTCGCCTTCCTTCGCGCACTGGGCGACAGCCTCGGCATGCTAGGAGACTGCTCCGCGAGTGGTAGCTACACAATCGCCATGGACTGCAGCGTCAACCCCAGAGCCAAGGGCGCTAAGCAAGATGCCGCGGCTCGAGTTGCTCTGCCCGATCCGGCAGTGTTGGCTCGGCGGCACCAGGAAGAATACAGCGCAGCGCTGAATCGCGCAGCCGAAGCACCGACGCGAATCGCCGAAGAGATGCAGCGCATCCGCTCCGGGGCGGTGGCGCACTACGATTTCCTGCAATACGAGCACATTGAAATGCTGCGCCATGCGCGCGCACTTTCGTTTCCGCCGGCGAACATCGAGCCGGAGCAGCGCGAGGCTATGCTGTCCCAGGCTGCTCAGTGGCAGCAGACAGCCGAGCAATACGAACTCATCATCGCTGACTTCCTGCGTAGTCAGGCGCTCGCCAGCAGCGCCAAAGCCAACTACCAGGACCTGCTGCGAATACTTTCCGCCGCCGCGGATGAGAAGACGCTGTCGCTCCTGGCGCAAGCCGAACAGAGCGCGCTGGCGTTTTACGCACAGCCCCGCACGGATACGCAACTGGAATTTGAAAGTTCAACCCTGGCGCTGCTCGGCATCAATCTGAACCCTCAGCGACTCGAAGAGCTCCAGCTTCAGGTTCGGTTACTGCTGGAAAACGTTGCGATTCCCCAAGTGTGAACTGCGGTGCCTGCTCTTGGCTGGAAGCGACTCATATTAGCCATCTCCGGCTTATATTAGGCCGGCTTAATGCCTCTACAGGCCCCAAAGATATGGATCTTCCGGGACTATATCTTCATCAATTGAAAGGAAAGAGTCGTGGACGCTGGTCCGTTCGTGTAAGCGGAAACTGGCGAGTTACATTCAAATTCGATGGCCCAGATGCCATCGATGTGGATTACGAGGATTATCACTAGCCATGTCTATTCAAATGCACAACCCTCCCCATCCGGGCGAAATTTTACGCGAATTATGTTTGAAACCTATGGGGCTTAGCGTAACAGAAGTTGCCGAGGCTTTAGGTGTAAGTCGGAAAACTCTATCTTCGATCTTAAACGGGCGTGCGGGGATCAGCCCAGAGATGGCCATCAGGCTTTCCAAGGCTTTCGATACATCCCCTGAGAGTTGGCTAAACCAGCAGCAGCAATTTGACCTTTGGCATGCAATGAATTTCGGCGAGGAAATCAAAGTTAAGAGGCTCCGTGCCGCATAGCAAGCGAATCAATGACCTCTCCTGGGCGGAAGCCGACACAGAGAGCATTTTATCGATTAGCCAGATGCCGTAACAATTATTATAGGGAAGAGGAGAGAGGAGAACATGTTCGAATGGCTGGAGAGTACCTCGGTCGCTATCTGGGTCGCTGAATCCCTGTGGGGTTATCCCGTAATGTTGAGCCTGCACGCTGTCGGGCTCGCTGTCGTGGTCGGAATTTTTTCGATGCGGGATATGCGATTGCTAGGACTGTTTTCAGGAATTCAGCCTGCGGCGTTTTTGCCGCTGAGTAAGTTGGCCTGGGTCGGCTTCATCGTCAATGGGGTTTCTGGAACGGCCCTGTTTACCTCCCAGGCGGTGACATTCGTTAATAGCACACCGTTTCTGTTGAAAATCAGCTTTATCGTGGCAGGCATGGCCTTGGCCGGGGTTATTCAGTCACGGCTGCGCGGTGAGCTGGCCGGAAGTGGCGGCGACGCGGTAATTAGCGGATCGACAAAGCTTATTGCCTTGATCTCCTTGTTATTCTGGATAGCCGCGATCATCGCCGGTCGTTTAGTGGCTTACATCTAATCGGGGTTAATCATGTTGGAATCATTTGCCTTATCCATAGTTGACGGCCCGCTGAATCAATGGATACAAACTACTTACTGGCTGTGGCCGGTGCTGGAGATAATTCACTTCATGGGGCTGTCACTCTTGCTCGGTGGATTGATTGTTATCGACTTGCGCATGGCGGGCCACTTCAAGGCACTGAATCCGGCGGCGACACACAAGCTCCTGCCATTGGTGTTAATTGGTTTCGGGATTAATCTCGTCACCGGTGTGCTGTTTTTCTACGGGGACCCGATGCGTTATGCGGTGAATATTGGTTTTCAGATCAAGATGGTGTTGGTGTTTTTCGCCGGGCTGAACGCGCTCCTTTACTACTGGAAGATCAATCCTGTTATGCACACCTGGGATGCGAATACGGTTTCTCCGCCGATAGCCAAGTTCGTTGCCTATGCGTCGTTGCTGACATGGACCGGCGTGCTGTTATGCGGACGTTTGATCCCTTACGTTGGCACCGGCTAGCGCGAGAAGCATAAGGAAATACGAATGAGGGAAGTACCAACAGGGAAATACGAGCAGGCTATCTTTACTTCTGTCGTGGTACGAAGATGCGCGCGATAGTTTCATCCTCATGAAACATCAGATGTTTCAGCGCGCCGAGAATATGCAGGCTGATCAAGGCAAGCAGGACGACGGCGGCGCTTGAGTGAAACGCCAGCGCGAAGTGGGCGATGTCGGTGCGCTCGGGTAATGCCCAGGCCATTAGCGGTCCGCTGATGATCATTACGCTCAGGGCGGCAAGCATCAGGTAGTGTGTAACTCGTGCAATTGCGTGTATCAAACGGGTCTGTCCCGTTACCTGCGGGTGGCCTACCCGAAGTCGCCAGACTATGCGTCCAGCCAGTGGCAACCAGGCAATAAGGCCCAGGGTGATGTGGAGTGCGCGGCGAGCGTCAACTTCGTCTGCAGGCTGCAATAAAATGCTTTGACCGACAAACCATAGAACGATGATCGCGATCGTCGTTGTCCAGTGCAGGGCGATTGTAATCCAGCCGAAAGAGTCAGGCTGATCGTAGAGTGAGCGGTGTTGGGTCATGGCGGTGGATTAAACTACAGCGCGAGGCAAAAATCGACTTGTCCTTAGCGGTCAGTAGAGTTGGCTGTCCGTAAGTAGAGTAGAGTTGGCTGTCCGTAAGTAGAGTGGAGTTGGCTGTCCGTAAGTAGAGTGGAGTTGGCTGTTCGTAAGTAGAGTAGGGTTGGCTGTTCGTAAGTAGAGTAGGGTTGGCTGTCCGTAGAGAGATGGTCCGTAGAGAGATGGTCCGTAGAGAGATGTCCGTAGGGAGAGAAAGAGGGGTCAGGGAGATATTTGCCCTGACCCCTTTTTTCTATTTGTATTTTGAAGGAAAGAAACGCACCGAAGCTCGCGCCGACTCAGGGTCGCAATCGTAGGTAGCTATGGTGTAGCCTTCCCGAGCAGGGATCCAGCGTGTCGTGTATGACGTGGGCTCGCGCAGGAACATGGGATCTTCGACTGTCAAGGTTATCCGCAGGTCTTCGCCATCCCTCCAGTAACGCTCGGTGACAACCTTCTGCGAGGATGAGGGAATGCCGTTGTAATCGTCGAAGCCCGCGACGTCGAACACAAAGTGGGTAGTCTCAACCAGTAGCGCGCCGTCTTCGTAGTGACCAACAGAGAATCCCTGGACACTGAAATCGGTAGAGGTCGGCTCACGTCCATCGAGCCACACGGTACGCAGTTGGTCGTCTTTCTCGTATCTGAACAGGACACGGTCTGGCCATTGGGTGACCTCCATGTGGTACGGATCGTACTGAATTGCGGGAGACGAGGCTGGCTGGCAATCGTATTTGGGGGCGATAATTTCCTCCCATACTTGTTGGTAGGCGAGTGCACGTTCGTTCAGCTTGGGGAAGTTATCCTCACCCCAGGGAACCGTTTCGCCGTTAACCGGACGCGCCCGGCCACCACCATCCCAGGTGCCTGCCAGGTCCGGAATCTCGCTGTCAACCGATTGGGCACTCAGCGGCGGGATTGCAACTCCCATCACCAGCGTAAGCATTACCGCCGCCGCGGCCTTTCCCTTCATGAATCTTTGCGTCTTTAATACTGCTTGCATAAGTTTTTCTACCTTCAATACGGGTTGCATAAATCCTCCAGCTTTCGAGTCGGCTGCAGGGCTGAACTAGATGATCGAGATTAGGCTATAGCTGGAAACAGGTTCCAGTCATTTAAGCACCAGCAATTTACTGGGGTGGCTGCACTCGTTCTTCGACGCGGCCGCCTTCCAGCACAGGGCTGCCGTCGGCTCTGGTCATACGCACGCAGCATAGGCCCTGGGAACCATCGGCTCGGGATGGTCGGCCGGAGGCCTTCACCATCATGCCGACAGGAAGAGAGTCGGGGGTCCAGCCTGTGCGTCTGAGTCCCACGGGCGCGCCGAGTTCGATCTGCCACTCGCTGGTTTCACCGTTGGCGCCGGCTACGTCGAGGTACAGGAATGCGTGAGGATTTCTGAAGACGAAGCGTGTTACGGCGCCCTCGATCTCGACTCGCTTCTCAGAATCATAAAAAGGTGCGCTCGAGTGGTGAGCGAGGGCGGGCAGGACCATCAGCCCAAAACCTACGATGACCGCTGTAGCGGCTGTTGTTATCCATCGACGAATGCTCATTGCTTACTCCTGTTGTTTGATTGTCGTTGCTGGTTGGCAATATGGAGGAAGAATAGTAACTATCGCTGCCTTAGTCAACGGCATTTACCTGAAATACCCCGTCAAATATGGCCGCGGAATAGAGTGCTACTTGGCCCTTCCGGCAAATCCCTTGGATGTGGGTGGCGGTAACTTCAGTGCTTCAAATTGATTGCTTTTCCACCAGCATCCGCCGCCGCTGTAGCGCATCATCCCACTGCCGGGGAACGGATTCGAGCAAGAATTGCTTCGGTGATTCTTGGCTGTGAGCCTGTTGAGCTTGCTTGGTGTCTCAATTCAACCCGTGTGCTGAGCCTCGTTTAACTCTCCGTCCAGGGGGCGCCGGTTAAAGGCGAATAACCTCTCATGCGCCATCGCTTTCACTATCGCCTTCACTATCGCCTTCATCATCGTCTATTGCCGTCAAATGCCTGACAATTTGCATGCTTCGAGGTAGTATCTACCAAGCAAGAAATGGCGGCAGAGCGGGTTTTTAAATAGCGGCTGCCAGCCTGTGGCCGTCGTGGTTTTTAGGTCAGTCGTGATTTTTAGGTCAACACCAGTATCCTGGCTTTTGGGCTGCGGCTAAAACAAAAAAGGAGAGCAGGGTGAGCACTTTAACCAGGGTATTCGGTATCTGTATTTTCGCGTTGGGCGGAATCAATCTTGCCGCGCAAGAGAGCCAGCAAACAATGCTGATTCATGCCGGGACCTTGCTGGCGATTCCGGGTGAGGCGCCGCAGTCCCGCAAATCCATTATTATCAGAGGGGAGCGAATCGCATCCATCGTCGATGGCTATGTCGATCCGGCTTCACTGGATGGAGAGGTGCAATTAGTCGATCTATCCGACAAGTTCGTGTTGCCCGGATTAATCGATATGCACGTACATCTCCTAAGCGAGATCACTCCTACCTCGCGTAACGACGCCTTATACGTCACTACCTCGATGCAGGCCATGCGCGGTTTTCATTTTGCCGACATCACGCTACGGGCTGGCTTCACTACCGTGCGCGATTTAGGTGGCGAGCCGGAAGCTATCTATGCGCTGCGTGACGCCATCAATCAGGGGATTGTTTCGGGCCCAACTATAATCGCGGCGGGCAGTTCCCTGGCGGCAACCGGGGGGCATGGTGACGTCGATGGTTATAAGCCTGAACTGCTCAAGCTTTGGACGCCGGAGACCATTTGTGATGGACCCTATGAGTGCCGCAAAGCGACTCGCGAGGCAGTTAAATTTGGCGCTGACTGGATCAAGATAACCGCGACCGGGGGCGTGCTCTCCGACACCGCGACCGGGCTGGGTCAACAACTCACTGACGATGAATTGCGCGAGATTATTACTACCGCCCACAGCCTGGGAATCAAGGTAGCGGCCCATGCTCATGGTGCCGACGGTGTCAATGCGGCGCTACGAGCCGGTATTGACAGTATCGAACACGGTACTTTTCTCGATCAGGAATCTATTACTCTGTTCAAGCAGACAGGCGCCTATCTGGTTCCTACCTTGCTGCCTGGCATTCGATTGCCGGAGAGCATGGAAGGAAATCCGTTCTTTACCGATGCGATTAAAGCCAAGGGTTATGCGGCGGGGGCGGCGGCATCGAGAAATATCGCGGCAGCCTATCGGGCGGGGGTAAATATCGCCTTCGGCACCGATTCGGCGGTGACTCCCCATGGGCTCAACGGCGAAGAGTTCGCATTGATGGTACGCATTGGTTTTTCTGAAATGGATGCTATCTATGCGGCAACAATCTCGGCCGCTGCATTGCTCTCCTATTCGGATCAGATTGGCAGTATAGAGCTTGGCAAGCTGGCGGATATTATCGCCACCGACGGTAGTCCGCTTAGTGATATTACCGAACTTGAGCACGTGTCTACGGTTATTAAGCACGGCCGATTAATTAAATAATTGGCTGTCTTCTTTTGTCATTGTCTTTTTTTATCATTGTCTTTTTTATCGAGCAATGAACCGGCGATAATTGGAAGCAGAGTCGAATTACAAGCGGTAACGCCTTCATTGAATTTTGGCAAACTAAAAATAACTGAAAGTGATAAACGTAAACTCAATTAATCTAGGTGTTCGATTCCTGCTGAAATGCACAAGTCTCATAACACTGGGTGTTTGGGCTTATGTTCAGGGTGAGGGTCTGCTGAAATGGGTTCTGGCTCTGGCGGTACCAATACTTTCTGCTGTGATTTGGGGTGTGTTCGCTGTGCCTGATGATCCGAGCCGGTCCGGCAATGCCCCTATTCCAGTTTCGGGTTTAATGCGACTGCTACTGGAGCTTGCTTTCTTTGCGTCAGCTGTTTGGGCGCTAACCGCTTTGCAGCCGCCGCTATTCGCTTATTTATTCGGCATAGTCGTATTGCTACATTACTTGGTAGCTTACCAGCGGTTAGCTTGGCTATTAAGGCAGTAAATGCAGCAATCTTGAATTTTACGGTTCATTCTTGGCTGAAAACTGAAGCGTCGGTCAAAAATCTCTTACCCAGGCATTCAGGTAAAAATGGTATTCATTAAGGAGCAGGCAAAGCATATGCAGAAAGTATTGATCGGATTTTTTACGCTGCTAATGGCACCACTCTCAGTCTACGCACAAAATGGGCAGCCGCCGGTACCGCAGACGCCACTTCCCTGGGCCTATGCCCTGAACAGTCCAGGTGCAGTTGCTGAGCCGGACGATGGCCAGCCGAAGCACGTTCCGGGCAGCCAGCAAGAATTCTACTTGTCTGAAATTCAGAACTTATACAGTCCTCCCGACTGGCATCCAGCCGATCATCCTGCCATGCCGGCTATTGTGGCTGAAGGCAGAAATCCAGGTGTGTTTGCCTGTGCCTATTGTCATCTTCCCAATGGTCAGGGGCGACCGGAAAATACCAGCTTGGCCGGTCTGCCGGCGGAATATATCGTGCAACAAATGGCCGATTACCGGGCCGGTTTGCGCCGTAGCTCTGAGCCACAAATGGTGCCAGCATCGGCTATGCTGGCCATTGGCCTGAATGCGACGGAGAGCGAGGTGCTGGCCGCGGCAGAATATTTTTCCAGCCTGACGCCGCAACCATGGATTCGAGTTATTGAAACCGACACAGTGCCCGAGACTAGCGTCGCGGGCTGGATGTATATTGCCGTTGAGGGCGGCGGGGTAGAGCCGATTGGGCAACGTATTATAGAGATGCCGGTAGATCTTGAGCGCACTGAGTTGCGTGATTCCAGATCAGGATTTATTGCCTACGCACCTACCGGCAGTATTGAAAGAGGCAAAGTGCTTGTGACGACCGGGGGTGATGGCAAAGCACCCCCGTGCGGATTTTGTCATGGTAATGATTTGCGAGGGCTCGGGCCGGTACCGGCACTTGCGGGGCGTTCACCCAGCTATCTGGTACGTCAATTGTATGATCTGCAAGCAGGTACTCGAAAAGGTCTCTGGTCTGGGCTAATGCAGGAGGCTGTTGCACAACTTTCGCTCGAGGATTTTGTGGCTATTGGCGCCTACGCGGCATCACTCGATCCATGATGCAGGCAATAAACGGAGACGGATGGATTGCTTGATCTTCCCAAGCCATTCGCTTTTGATTATGCCGTTGAGGTAGTGCTCACTCAGTGTCCTGTGTTCTGCGTTCAGTATTTCTGCGCTCTAAATACGTGCCATAGGCCGCCTTGTAACACTCAGGACACATGCCGTGACTGACTTGCAGGCCGGCTTGGTTATCCTCAATGTAATTCTCAATGTTTATCCAATTGCCAGTTTCGTTTCGGGTTTTTTTGCAACTGGCACACATTGGTAAAATTGACTCAAGTGTTTCTACGCGACTCTTGAGTTCAAACACTTCAATGAGGGAAAGAATTCTTCGACGCAACCCCTCGACACCTAGTGCGAACCCTATCAGCATGGCGAAGAATGTTGATACCATTTCGCCTCGCGTAAGTGTAAATGCGGTAACCATAGCCCACGCAACAGTAATAACTCCGGCCGCTATAAGCATGTGCTTTTGTGAAAGAAAGCACAGCGAAAGAGAGAGCATTAATACGGCCATATAAAAGGGCAGAGGCTCCGCTTGCACAGCAATGGAAGCGATGGCCTTGGCGCCGGCACACAATACGGCGAACATAATGATTTTAGAGCTGAGGTGGCCGGGGATATCTTTAATTCGTACCCACACAGCCAGCGCAGTCATCACGGCGATGAGTACAATATTAATTGCAATCAGCTCAAGCGGCAGATCCAGGCCAATAACGATGGGATCACGCACGGCGGAGAGGATTTGCACGCCAAGAAGTGCGTTAACGATTAAAGGCAAATAGCCAAGCTGTGCCGCTTCAAGTTCGGATTTCCATTGCTTGGCAGGCATTCTCTTTCCTCGCTAAACTTTTGACTAAACTCCTGGATAATGGGTCGATTAACCCCGTCTTGCCGACCGGTTCTATTCACTATTTCAGCCGCTGTATCCAAGAAGTTGAGCTGAGTACTATGCAGTTCTCAATGACTGGCGCTGAAAGCGTGAAAGCTTTCGGCTAAGCTTTATCAGATGGCAATGAATAGTGCTGTATTTGATGTTTTCTTTAAGACGAATTGTTGTAAAGTTCGCTACTATCGATGGAAACAAATTGAATTAGTGGCAGTGCCGAGACTATAGCGCTGTCGCTAGAGAGTGTACAGTAACGCGATCAATGTTTAATTTCACTAAGCTTTATTTGTCCCTTATTTACCCGTTATCGAAAAGGAGAGCTACATGTTTAAAAAGTTTTTAACCGGACTCATTCTGTTGGCGTTCGCCACTGTGGTAAGTGCACAAACGCCGGTGGCGCCCGCCTTGTACATGAAGGCAGGTGATATTGCGCTGGCGCTGGAAAAAGCGGCCGCCGAACGACCCGCCATGGCGGTTTCGACAATCACCAACAGTGAAGAATATCGTATCAATCTTATTCGTCGCACCGAAGCGGCTGGCGCCATTGTTCACCAACGGGGAACAGAGCTGCACTTCATCACCGAAGGGGCGGGTACGATTGTTACCGGCGGCATAGTCGTCAGGCCCGCCGATGGAGGACAGGCAACCATCGAAGACGGTTTGGCAGTTCGTGTATCCAAGGGTGACGCGGTTCTGATTCCCGAAGGTACGCCGCACTGGTACAGTGCCGTCGAAGGCGCAATTAGCTACCTGGAGGTGCGTTTTAACGTTGCCGTTGCCGAGTAGGGGCAGAGTAAAGGTAGTTGCGCGGTGAATCACTGTCCCTGGTTGGATGTCGTCCTTTGCGCGGCCCAATTAATTAGCCCCAATTAATTAGCCCCAATTAATTATGCAAGCAATTATGGAACGATAATCATGAATCTTACTATTCTGCAAAACAGCTATTCGATGCTTTTCTGTAAACGCCAGAGAGTAACTACTGTATTTAATTACATGGGTTAGCCCGCCCATACAAATTGTCCCTGGTTTTGGGTAGTCTAATTTCCATGGAAAATTCAGAGCAACAACAAAAGCCTCGGTCCGTACGCAACCTGCCAAAGGCATTGATCTTGATGGTCATTCTTGGCATTTATGTGGTATTGCACTAAGCTGTACTGAGTAATCAACTGCGGGAGGACCTATGAGCCGACTGTATTCTGTTGCGCTCGCACTACTTCTTGTCGTTTCGAGCTATGTCTCGACGGCGTTCTCACAGGATGCAGTGGAAACGGGCACAAATAGCGCTCAGCAATCCACTCGTGAGCTAGAGGAAATCACGGTGGTGGGCCAGCGCTCGCTGCTTTCCATGCGTTATCAAATCCGCCGCGAGGAAGATAATCTGTATAAGCTGTTCAATGAACTGAACAGTACCGATGAGTTTGATATCAAATGCCGTAATGTTACGCGTAACTCCTATATTCCACGCCGGGAATGTGAACCCAAATTCTTCACTAAAGCGCGGCAGGCCAATGCAATTATGGGTCTTGTCGATATGCGTGACTCTCTCTCTTCTGATGCCGCCGGTGTCAATGAAACCCTTATGGAGCGGGGCATAGATCTGCTTGAATCAGACGCGGAATTAGCCCAGCAGGAAGGTAAAACCTTCGAAGCCCTGAACGAAGAAATATTTCGAATCGCGATGGAAAACCCGGACTATCTTAAGGCGCTGTTGCGAATCGATGAAATGAAAAAACAATATGCAGCAAAACGCCAACAAAAATTCGGCAAGTAGCCGCAAAGAAGGTTTATTCACCCATCCTCAGCAACAGGGGACACTAATAAGATAATAACTTAAGCGTTTTTTGGGGAGCAACAGGGGACACTAATAAGATAATAACTTAAGCGTTTTTTGTTTGGCTTTCCCCCGCTTAACTATTATTCTCCTTGCAGCGGAGAGTTATGTTATTAACTTATAAGTGTCCCCAACTCTATGAGCCGATTAATGATCAAATCTGTAGTTTCCGGTTTTGTTCTAGGGACAGTATTTTTTGCCATCGCCCCGCTTGGCCTGGGAATCGGCCTGATAGAATTTTTCCGCCCAATACTCATACCCGGCGTGACCTTGTTGCAGCTGTTCTGGCAAAACGCAATGGGTTCTATGGCTTTACTGCTCGGACTCTTGCTGAATGGCGTAATTTACAGTTTGCTGTTTTTGAGTTTCTCTGTAGTCGAAAAACAGGCGATTAATAGAAAGGCAAAACAGCTGGCGGCGCTGTTGCTAGTGCTGGCTTTTCTTGGCGCAACAGGCATGCTTGGCAATGTCTATCTGTTTCTGACATCGGCGGATAAATCCTGGATCTTGCAAATTGGGGCGTAAGCAAGCCGCGACGTGCCCTGATGCAGATGGAGGTGGATGGAAATGAACATCCAGCCGGGAAAATGCCTATAATGGCCTTCCTGCCCTACATTAGTCATAGGTCTATTGAAGAATACACACTCACAGCAAGCACTCAATCAGATAAGTCTTAGCCTGGTATTTCTCGGCTTGATCGCCGGCTTTCTGGTTGGTTATGGAATTTTAATCGGCGATGCGCAGGGCCGGGTCAACCTGCTATTGCTGTTGATTCTATTCGCCTTTCTGCCGGTGCTCGGTTTGTTGCTGAGTCTGTTGCTACTGCTCACGGGCGGGCGCAAGGGTCTGGCTGGCTGGGTTCTTGAATTGCCTGTTTTGCCGCGACATCTGGCGGCCGAGATAATCAAGCTTGGAGTTTCGGGCAGTCGAAAGTCCTGGCTGTTCTATCAGACACAATTGTTAACCCTGAGTTTTGCCTGCGGTGGGCTGTTGGTATACCTGCTGCTGTTGCTTGGCAGTGATATCAGTTTTGTCTGGCGCAGTACCTTGCTAGAGGCCGCCGATATTTTGCCGCTGTTGCATGCACTGGCGGTTCCCTGGGGATTCTGGCCCGAGGCTCAACCCAGTCTCGACTTGTTACAGCAGACGCAAGATTTTCGTTTAAGTAGCCAATCTGGCGCCGCGCCCGTGTTGGGTCAGTGGTGGAAGTACATTTTTGCGGCGCAATGTACCTACAATCTTCTGCCTCGCACACTGATGTTACTGGTTTCCAGAAATCGCTATCGGCGCGTCAGCAGAGCCGATGCAAATTTGTCGAAAGTGAAACCGGCAAGCCCTGAGCCGGCTACAGCGGTTGACGAAGAACCCGCGCTGGCAGAGGTGGTGTATTCGATAGTCGCCCCCTACATTTTGCTGGATTGGGCCAGCTCCCCTGATTTCTGTCATCAGCAACTTGGCCAGCATCTCGGCACACCCAGCGCTATTCGCCCTATCGAACCGATGCCTCTGGCCATTGCAGAAGAGAATGATTCACGCAGTCAGTCTCTCGTGGTATTGGTTAAGAGCTGGGAACCGCCACTGCGCGAACTGGGTGATTATCTGGCGTCCGTAAGTGGGTTACAGCAGAAATACATTTTGCCGATGGACTGGGATGAGCGCGGCGTTAAGCCCATCCGGGATATTCATCTGCATGAATGGCGTCGCTTCTGCGCCTCGCTGGAAGGCTGGCAACTTTTGCAACTGGAAGAATCCTCATGACACCCATCTTTGCGGTAGTCGGTCACCCTAACAAAGGCAAATCTTCAATCGTCGCCACGCTCGCCCGCGATGACAGTGTGGCGATCTCCCCCGAGAGCGGTACCACGCGGTTTAGCAACAGTCTCGATGTCAGCGTCGGTGCCAGCCGCTACACACTGGTAGACACCCCCGGGTTTCAACGCCCGACACGGGTGCTGCAATGGTTGCAGGCGCATGCCGCCACGGCGGAGAAGCGTCAGGCCGCGGTGCAAAGTTTTGTCACCGATGCCGAGTGCAAAAGCAATTTCCCGGACGAGGTGCAGTTGTTAACACCGATCATGAACGGTGCGGCAATCTTGTATGTGGTGGACGGTTCCCGTCCTTACGGGGCAGAGTACGAGGCGGAAATGGAAATCTTGCGCTGGACCGGGCAGGCCAGTATGGCCTTGATTAATCCCATCGAGAGTCAGCAGCATGTGCAGGACTGGCAACAGGCGCTCGGGCAATACTTCAAGGTGGTCAGGGTGTTCAACGCCCTGCAGGCCGATCTTGAAAAACAGCTGTCTGTGCTCGAGGCCTTCTGCACCATCAAACGGGAATGGCAGGGCGCGATCGCAAGATTGATTAGCGAGTATCAAAAGATCAGCACCGAACAACAGGCCGAGGCGCTGCAACTGCTGGTGGTGTTGCTCAACAAACTCTGTAGCTATCAGGTGTCGCAAAAAGTATTAAGCAGAAACCAGGCAAAGGCATTAGAGGGCGTGCTGCAGCTACGGTTCTTTGCTGACATGAGAAACATCGAGAGCCAGATACATGACTCACTGAAGAACCTCTATCGCTACCATCATCTGCAAAGCGAGATTTATGAACTGCCATTAGAAGGCAATCTGTTCGACACCGAGAAGTGGATTGTCTGGGGACTGAATCGCAAGCGACTGACAGTGGCTGCCAGCATGGCAGGGGCCGCAACCGGAGCGGCGATCGATCTCGCCAGCGCCGGAACCAGTCTGATGTTAGGTGCCGCCGGCGGTGGTCTGATCGCGGGGGCGAGCGCCTGGTTCGGCGCCGATCATATCGCTGAATTCAAGGTGCAGGGGCTACCGATTGGAGGCTTCGAGGCGCGGCAGGGCCCGGTTAAAAATAGAAACTTCCCCTATGTGGTATTGGGGCGATTTCTTTATCTGGAAAATGCCTTGAGAAATCGAACCCACGCGCAACGGGATACGCTGCAGATTAAAGAGGGTGATCTGACTGACCGGATCGCGCTATTAACGGCTCCCCAACAGGCGCAATTGCACAAGGCGCTGAACCGCTTGCGCAGTCAGAAATCGGTGGACGATCTTGCCGCCGTATTGAAACCGTTATTTTAATGCCGCCTCATCAAACACCCGCGCCAGGGTATCAAGCAGATCCTTGTCCGAGTGAACGAGGGGGTCCTGGTTGGCATCGGCGAGACTGAGCATGGTCAATAAGCCCAATGCCGATAGCCAGGCAGAAAAGGCCAGGCGGCGCATGCGCGCACGTTTTGCCTTGCTCTTCGAGGGCCCGGAAAGCCGATTTTCCAGTATATTAAACAGGTGCCGTGTCCGCGGATTGATCTCTTCGAGAATGGTGAGCTTGTCGATGGGTGGTCCGGAGGGGGAGTGCAGCTGTGACTGGCAGTAAATCGCTTTAAACGCGTCGAGCCGGCCAATGTAATGGGCGTAGAAAGCCCGAATCATGGTGCCCAGCACTCCAGCGCGGCTGTCAGCGGCTTCGATCGTCGCAATAATCGATTCAATTTCGTCATGCAAAAGCGTGGTAGTAAGGCTCTTGATCAAGGCTTCCTTGGAGGGGAAATAGTGATACAGGGCCTGTTTGGTCAGCTGTAGTTGGCCTGCCACCGAGGCCAGCGTAACCGCATCAATCCCGCCGTCGGTCATAATTTCCTCGGCGGCTCGCAGAATCTCCAGCCGGGTGTCTGCGCGCTTCTGTGCTACCCGGGGGGAGGGCCGGCGTGGCGTTGCTTTCTTCATTGGTTTTCCCATAAAATTAACTTTGTTAAATTATTTTAACAGTGTTAGAATTTATTGCAATCCTGAATCAGGGATATAACAATAAAGGAGCACTATGCCATGCCAATTGAAATGACATTAACCAGTCTCGACAACCCCGTATTTCAAACCTATATGCTGGCCGCGAGCATCATGCTACTAAAGCTGATGTTTCAGCCGTGGATGACCGTGGTGCGGATGATGAAAATAGGCGCCGGTTTTCGTAGTCCGGAAGACCTGAAGAAGAGCCCACTGAATCCAAAGCCGAATGCGACACAACTGGATGTCATTGACTATGTCGACCGCTCACGTCGGCTTAATTTGAACGACCTGGAGACTATTCCCGGCTTTCTTATCGCCGGGTTTCTGTTTGTGCTCGTCGATCCACCCTTGCAGCTGGCTCAAATTCTGATTTGGACCTTTGTGCTGGCTAGAGCGGCACATTTTGTCGCCTATATTACCGCGCAACTGCACGATGTGCGCGCCACTTTCTGGACCTTCAGTTCACTCTCCGTCATTGCTATGACCGGATATATACTGATGCAAGTCGTATAGTAAATAAGTCGTATAGTAAATAAGACGCTCCCGCCGCCGCGCCGGAGGGAGCATAAGAGGAGGGAGCATAAGAGGAGGGGCATAAGGGGACAGCCACTACGTTTCCTATACACGGGATTGATGGAATGCTAGCCTTGCCCGCTGAATAAAGGAGCGTTGCCTTGAAGTCCAGGATACTGGGTGTTGTTAAAAATATCGTGCGGCGAACAACCCCAGTCTGGCTACGGCATAGGGTATGGGATCTTTTTGTAAGACGCTACTTTGACCGGGCGTCGATCAAGGCGATTGTGGCGTATGCAAGAAGCAGCGGGCGTGAGCAGCCGATAGACGTGCAGCGCTTGATCACGATTCTGCAGGAGAATAGCTACCAGCCAGTATATGGGCTAATCAACAACGACTTGAACCTCGACTTCAAAGGATACTCCAGCCAGGATCTCATCGCCTACCTCTACTTTAACGGTAAGACCTCCGGGTTTTTTATCGATATCGGTGCCTTCGACGGAGTAGAGATCAGCAACACATACGCGCTTGAGCGGCTTGGCTGGGAAGGTATCTGCATCGAGCCGATACCCGAGATATTTTCCTTATTGCAAAAAAACAGAAACTGCCATAAGTACAATGTGGCCGTATCCAGTGTGACTAAAAGCGATGCTAGTTTTGTGAAAGTTTCTAAACTGCTTGGACTGAGCGGACTAGAGCAGCAGATGCCAGAGCGGATAAAGAAAGGATTAGAGCAGCAGGGACACGAGGTCGAAAAGATTATTGTTAACAGCATGACCTTCGCCGATGTGATGAAGAATCATCCTGGTGTTGATCACGTCGACTTCCTTTCGATTGATGTCGAAGGGGGCGAGCTGGATGTACTGGACACTATCGACTTTGCGCGATACCGGTTTGGCCTGATAACGATCGAGAACAACGCGGGCACCGCAATATTACGCGACTACATGAGCCAGCACGGTTACGTTATCTTCCTGGATCTCGGTGTTGACTTGATGTTTATTCCTGGCTGATAGGCGAGAGAGCTATAGGGGACACTAACGAATAGTTTAATAGGGCAAAGGCTATATAGAAGTTCTACTCTTATTAAGTTATTAGTGTCCCCCTTTAATTCTTTATTTTTCAGCGGGCTGTTCGGCCTGATCAAGTATCGCGAGTCGCGAATCAACGAACAATTTGAATTCGGGGCGCCAATCCAGTTCACGGCCTCGCAGGAATTCCCGTATGCCAGGGCTTTTTAGAAGTCCATCCGCGACGAGGCTCAATCCGGTTGTGCCGCTTGGATCATGGTCTATGGAGAGTTGTCGAATGAAGGCTCCCTGCGTTTCAGAAAAAATGTTTCGCACCAGCATTCCGAATCGGGTCTTCTCGGCCGAATTCAGTTCGGTGTAGCTTTTTCGGCCTTTCCCATACAAATCCGCAAGATCAGGGTGAACCAGCATCAACTCACGAATGCGGTTCCCTGACTCAATGTTTCGCTCAAATGCGGCGAGGCGAGTGGCCTCAATGCTGATAGTGATTTGCCGCGTGTTTTGCTGCAGCTGAACTGACACATACACCAGTGACACGATGATTGCGACCGTGCCAATTATTTCGGCCAAGGCACTGATTGCGTCCCAATTCATAACAATCCCTTACTCTTTCCTGGAACAGCGTGGATCGCCTTTTTGAATTCCAATAATTGTCTCTCTGGTGATGGGTAGCGGGGCGCAGCCGTGGCCTGTACCGCAAATAAAATCCCATTCAGGTCGGGCAAGGCTATGACAATCGAAGCAATTTCCACCGAATTGATTAATCACCTCCGTGGTGCCTCGACTCTTGATAACTGAGCCCGCAGCGGAAACGGTCAGTTCGATAAATTCCCAATCATTGGTGTCGGCATTCCAACCGGCATTGTGTTTCAACATGACTTCTGTAGGAATTAAAGAGACAACGGATCCTGCAGGATAGCGACCTCCGTCATCAGAGCTTGCGGCAGCAACAGTAGCCGGCAGATTCCCCAGCAGGTTATCAACAAAAAAATTGCCCGTTGCAGTCATTTCCGCGAGACAGTTGAAGTCTTCTGCATCGGCATCGACCCTTTTACTCTCATTGGCGGCATAGCTCACTCCCGCGATGAGAAGCAGCGAGAAGCTAATAGTGATTGAATTTCTCATTTTGTTAAATGTCATAATTCGACCTGTGTATTCCACTGTAGTTAGATGATGGTTGAGGAGTTGTAGGAAGAATAAAGGCTATCTCTACTAAAGTCCAAGTCTGCTTTGCCAAGCAATACCTTGCGGCCTGCTCTAAACAAAAGGGGGAGGTAAAAAAGCGAGTTAAAGTTAAAGGGGAGCCAGCCTTTCGAAGCCTTCGCGCTGGGGGAATAGCTGGAATTTTAATCCTAGTTCAAACTTGATATCCAGGGTCTTGCCACTGAATGGGTCGCTGGAATCCCTGTTTTTCATGTTTCCAACCATGAACAGACTTTGTTTATAGGGCTCAAAAAAATTGTTAAATCTGGCCTGGGGAACTGTCTGTCCCCGATCTATTATTTCGGCGGCTTTACGCAAAAGGGGGCTTTCGATAGCTTCTTCCTCTTGCTCGAGGCAATAATTTTTCACTTCAATGACCGTAAGCGTGTCGTTAGCCGGCAGGCGCAGTTGTTCAAGCAGGCAGCTATCACTGCTTGCCGCGAAGGACTGGCTCAGATAAATGATTGCTGACAACGTCAGAAGAAGGCGGGCGATGGGCATTTAAAAATTCTCTCTGGGATGGAAATTGATTTTAAAAGTAACCGTTCTTATACTCTGTTATCGCTAGCGGAGACACCAGAAAGCGGCTTGTTATTATGACCTGCCAAGCTGGTTTTTCGGGTGCAAGCCTCATGCAATACGGACCATTTGTTATGAGCAGCAACGCACAAATCGAGCAGGCAATTCGTGATTACAACGCCGGCAGGCTCGCCGGTTCGGTGAGGTCAGCGTAGTCCGGTTATCGCTCTACTGTGTAAGTTAGATCGATACTCTGGTATTCGCCGGATTCAGCCTGCAACATGATACGTTCGCTAAGGCTGTAGTCGATGGCAACCTTCGATTGTCGGTCAAATAAACCGACACCATAGCGGACGAAGATATCTGGCGTCAGATATTTACCAATGGTTAATATACTGCTGTTGATATTGCCGGTGTTGTCGATAGCGAGGGTATCGAGTCCCAATGTGTCGCGAATCTGATTGGTAAGGCCCTGGCCGCGGTCAAGTCCAAGGTTGGCAATGGCGCCGAGTACCGCTGTACTATCCTGTGCCCCCATCTCTGATGCAGGGCGCCCGGTGATGAGCACCGCGATGATGTCGTTGTCTGGCAGAACCGGGGTGGAAAATAATTGCGAGCGAATATTTTTCAGCGTGCCATTCATCAACACCCCTGCGGTCATTCCCTCTACTTCCCGCACCGCGCGAATATCCAGAGCCGGATTGTCCAACGCGCCGAAAAATAATAGCTTGCCCTGGCGTAATGTCAGCGTCTGTCCGTAGAGACGGTAGTTCCCCTGCACAATGCCTAACTCACCGTAAGTTACATTGCGCCCATCTGCCCGTTGCTGAATGGCAAGATTGCCGTCGAGCGTTGCCTCCATGCCAAAGCCGGATACTGTTACGTTATCGCCCAGCGTGAGATTGATCTCCGCAGAAACCGGGATATCAAACAATGTGCTCTGACTGGCGGCAATAGAGCGGGCAAGTTCCGGATGATCTGCCGGGTAATTGATGATGACGGCATCTCTCGAAATATCGACTGCGCTTTCTGGCAATTCATGCAGTATCAAGTTGAGTGTTGGAATGTCGAGACTGCCGTTCAGGTTGATAAGTTCGCGATTCGCGCTCAACTGCAATTCGGGCGACACGTCTAACAACAAATCCGGTATATTCGCGAGCCGGAAGGCGTTGCCGCTTAAGGTTGCTCGCGCGCTGCGCGATTCCTTATACACGTCGCTGATATCACTAGTGAAGGAAATACTGCCAGCTGCAGAGTTTAGTGCGCCGGTGATCTGCACGTTACCGGAACTTTGCGCCGTCACTGCGCTGTGAACGTCGGTTAGTGTAATGCCGAGTGGCGCCAGGTTTGCGCTGCCGTTGAGCAGATCCATTTTGCCGCTGAACAAGGGTGCATTGAGTGATCCGCCAATTACAATGTCACTGCTAAGACTGCCACTTATAGCGGATAACTCGGGCAGGAAAGCCTGTATCCAGCCAAGTTCGGCGAAGCGGGCAGAGGCGGTGCCAGCAAGATTACCACTGGTATCAATGCTCAGGTCGCTGTCGAGCACTCCATTCAAACCGAGGCTCGTGCCCGCGATGTTTTGTTGCGACAGTTCTGCGTTGCCGGATAGATTCCACATACCGTCTGTTAGTGCGCCATTGATAGAGAAGACATCCCATTGGTAACGCTGATCAGCAATGACCAGTTGATCATCATCAATAGCTTCATCGACACTTTCGACACTGCTAATCCGCAGCAGCGCCTGATTGGCGATAAGGGAAAAATCCAGCTGCGGGGAGTTAGCGCCAGCCGCCATAGCCGCATTGAGATTTGCTGTCACCGTGCCTTCCAGATCGATGCCTTCAGGCAGGCGCGGAAAGGCGGGATAACTGATGAGTGGCGAGCCGTTAAATACCGCGCTGTTGAATTCATGCAGAGGAAAGTTGTTCAGCACGGCCGCAAGGTTTAGCTCATTTGCGCCTGGCTGGGTGATTTTCACACATAGCCCGGCGGCATCGAGTTGCCAGCACATTTCCCCAATATTGATTGTGTCGCGGGACAGCAGCAGCGGAGTCGATTGGCCTTGCTTCAACCAATTTCCAAATTCGCTACGCAAGCTTGCCGCGTTCAGAGATCCTTCCCATTCCAGCGCGCTGAGGTCGTGAATGCCGCCCTCAAGCGCCACATTCAGATCACCATAGTCAGAGTTCAGTGAGGCTTCGATCGAATGTGAATCTAGATTGCCTGCTATTGCCAGGAGCAACTGACTAATAGGCGGGCTCGCTGCGTCTGTTCCAAGCACGATATCGTCGAAACGAAATTCGCTGCGCAGTTGATCGCGGGTTCCCGCCACTGACACATCAATCGCGGCGGCAGATAGCGTGCCGTTGCTCAGATTATGTATCTGTAACGCGGCGCTAATCGAAGGATTATCGAGAGCCCCTTCAATTCGGCCACTGCCGCTGACAGAACCTGAAATTCCTGCCAGAACCTGCCCTAAAACCGGGGCATTGAGTTGCCAGTCGAGCTGAATTTTCTGCTGATATTGGCCGGACACTATGATCTCGTTGGCGGCAGTTTTCAAATGCAGGTTCTCTATCTGCAGAGCGTTATCAACCACACTGAGCGCCGCCTGACCGGTAACTTCGTACTCGCCGGTGGTGCCCCGAAATTCATCCAGAACAAGTGTGAGATGGGGTTGCTCATCGGCGAACCTGAAATCCCCATTGCCATTGGCGCTTACATTGGCCAGATCAATCGGTATAGCCGCTGCCAGGTATTGCAGCGGTGCCTGCTCGGTTACATTGAATTTGAATGCGCTTGTGAAGGGGCCGGACCAATTCAGTTGTCCATCAGCAGAGAGCGCGCCGGTTGCGGTTGTGAGCTGCGCATCTGTTATTTGCAGCCGGGAATTGAGCAGGATTCCACGCGCGGCCAACTGTGTGGCGGGTATTTGTGCTCCGCTGATGCCGGTGCGCAGTTCGAGCGCCAGTTCAGATCCGCTCCATTGGCTGGAGAGGGAGACATTGTCAAAAATATAGTCGGCGACTGCAGTGTAGGGCAAAACCAGGCGCTCGGTGGTATGGGTAAATTGAAGCCGGCGTTCGCTACCGGACAAGGGGGCATGGATTTCACCACTGCTGTGAATTGCTTCCGGCGCCAGCAGTTCATGTTGTACGCTCAGGTTTCTGAGGTCACCCGTCAGCGCGGCCGATCCGGTCGCGAGTGTGTAGTCGGCGAAAAGGGCGCCCTGGTATTCCCAGTTCAGTGATGCCAGCAGCGGAATGTCATTGCGTAGATCTGCCTGCAAGTTCAGGTCAATTACGAATGGTGTGGCTTGCAGATGCAGGTCGGTAATGTGGAGTTCGGAACCTTGCAGTTGAGCCGACAGGGATAACTGCTGAAATTGTTGCGCCGGCCCGATTCCGCTGAGGGTAAAGTCCGAAACTGTTAACCTGCCGACGGCCACATCGACCGGCAGAGGCGGTAGTTGCAGCAAACTGATGGGATCGACTGTGCTCGGTGCTGAGTCAATGGCAACATGCAATGTATCTATGTTGAGCGCGGACAGATAGAAACTACCGGAAAGAATTGACCAGGGATTCCAAAGGGCACGAACCGATGCAGCCTTGATGCTGGCCCCCGGAATTGCTATGGACACGTTTGTCAGGGTTAATCCACTTAACAGATTGCCGCTGATGCCTGTGCTTTGCAGCTCGAAACCCGCCACGGAATTACCGCGCTGGATTAGCGCCATGGTCACGCGGCGACTGCCTGCTTCTGTATAGATGGCCAGACTTATCGTGGTCAGCAACAATACAACCAGGACAAACAATCCAATTGCAGTGATCAGGCTATAGCGCCGAATACGTGTGCCGGTGTCACTCATAGGTCGGGACCCATGGTGATGTGCAGGCGTAGTTTGTTGTCATTGTCCAGTGCCGACGCCAAGTCAAAACGGATGGGTCCAATGGGCGATAGCCAGCGTATACCTAAGCCGATGCTCTTGCTGAGTTTGTAGTCCTTCCAGTCATTAAAGGCGTTGCCGGCATCTGTGAATACAGCCAGTTTCCAATTATTTGCAAAGGGGAAATCGAATTCGGCGCCAACAGAGAACACATGCTTGCCCCCTTCGAGATCGCCGTTCTCATTCAGCGGCCCCAGTGACTGGTAACGATAACCTCGGACACTCTGGTCACCACCGCTGAAGTATTTTAACGACACGGGGAGTTCGGTCAAATCATCGACGAGGGAGGTGCCGATATCAAACTTCATCAGCAAGCGGCCGACGCCAACACTCTGGATTATTTTTCCTGTCAGGTTTAATTGCAGGAAACTGGTGGTAGAGAGCACATCGCTGGAAGCGCCGCTTATCTGCCCGAACAGGCGCCAGCCGCGGGTGGGGTACAGGGCATCGTCGGCGCGGGTGCGATTGATGTTGATCCCGGCAATAAGAATGTCGGCAATTTCGATCTCGTCATTGAGGGTGTAATCGTCGTGTTGGTAATTGGTGAAATAGTTTTGTCGCCAGTTATAGGCGTTGATAAAACTGTAGGTTACGCCCAATTTCGATGTCAGGTTCTGATAAGTGTCATTGTCCTCGCGCAGAAAGCCGCTGGAAATTTGCAGGCGCTGGGTCGCCGGGTGCAACATTGGAATCAGGTAATTCATGTCCATGTTTTGTTGAATAGGTGAAGCACCGGTTTTCACTTCAAACTTGTGACCGCTTGTATTTAGATAACGGTCTTCGTAGTCTGCGCGCACTCGCGGCCCAATGTCGGTAGTGGCGCCACCACCAACCGAATAAACCTGACGCGGGCGCATGCGCAGAGCAACCTGGATCGGCACGCGTTGATCCACCGCTTCACCCAGGGCGGGGGTAAGCAAAACCTCGTTGAAATACAGGCTGTTATTGAGTGCATTGCGCAGGTCGATCAACGCTTTGGCAGAGTAGAAGGAATTTTCGCTGAACTCTATGTAGCGTTTGATGAATTCATCTGAGAGCTCCGCAATGGGTGCGATGTCGATATTGCCAAAGTGAAAGCGTTCCCCGGGCTGAAAATCAATGGCGATATCTACTGTGTTATTTTCCAGATCGAGGAGTAACTGAGAACTTGCGAAGCGCGCCGCAAAAAAACCCTGCTCCACAGCCAGCGCACTCAAATCGGATTTGAGGCGCTCGTATTTGGCATGATTAAGCGTGTCGCCACGCTGTATCGGTAATTCGTCAAGCATGCTGAAGAAAGAAGTTTCCGAACCGTTTAGCGTAATCGCAATATCGGCAACGGTAACCGGTGCTCCGGGGGTAACGGCCACATGCAAATTCCAGCAGGTGTCTGTTTGTTCGAGACTTATCTGACTCGTGAGTTGATAGAAACCCAATGCACGGCTCGCGCGGAGCAGATTCTGTCGAATGTCCGGGAGTAATCGGTTCAGTCTGGGTGTGGACAGGTCACAGGCCAGACCTGTCATCGACACGTGGGCGCGGATATTGCGTTCCAGTTCTTCAGAGGCGCCGCTGATGAGCAGGGTTGGCGCTGCCGTCTGAGCCAGAGCGACAGGCATGGTAACTCCTTGTACTACAAGCAGTAGTAGCCACAGGCCTAGTCTGGCATTTCGCAAAATTGACGTGGTCATTTTTTGGGTGTTGTAGCAAAGTATTTGGGGGCGGGTATTTGAGACTGCCTATCTCTAAATAGCAAGAACAAATAGCTGGAAAAGCCCTGAGAGATGCAGGAAGAATAAAGGCTATGTCTACTTAAGTCCACGCCTGCTTTGCCAGGGAATATTATTCTGTCTGTTCCAAACAAAAGCGAACTAAAGCAAACAAAAGGGGGGCGGTAACAAATCGAAATACTGATGATTTGCCACCGCCCCCTTTGTTGTTCATTTTATTCTTCCCCAATAGGCCTTTTGCCGGCAACAGCAACTCTACTTATTCCGCAGCGCCGCCTGTGCCGCCGCGAGCCGTGCGATGGGCACCCGGGGTGGTGAACAGCTGACATAATCCAGGCCCGCCCGGTGGCAGAAATCGATCGACGACGGATCGCCGGCATGTTCGCCGCAGATGCCCAGCTTCAGGTCGGGTTTGGTGGCGCGGCCGCGTTCTACGGCGAGCTCGATCAGTTTGCCGACGCCGGTTTGGTCCAGGCTGGCAAACGGATTTTTGTTGTAGATTTCCTTGCGTTGATATTCCTCATAAAACAAACCCATGTCGTCGCGGCTAAGACCCAGCGTGGTTTGAGTGAGGTCGTTGGTGCCAAAACTGAAGAACTGCGCTTCCTTGGCTATCTCGTCGGCGGTGATCGCGGCTCTTGGCACCTCGATCATGGTGCCCACCAGATAAGGAATATGTACCTTGCGTTTCTTCTTCACCTCTTTCGCCACCCGGTGCACAATTCTTAGCTGGTCGGCCAGTTCCTCGCGGAAGCCCACCAGCGGAATCATAATCTCCGGTATCACCTTGATGCCTTTCTTGCCTTTGATTACCTGCGCCGCCGCTTCGAAGATGGCGCGGGTCTGCATTTCGGTTATTTCCGGGTGCAGAATGCCCAGGCGACATCCCCGGCAACCCAACATCGGGTTTTCTTCGTGCAGGGCCTTGATGCGGTCGATGACAAAATCCAGCGGCACACCCAGCTTCTCTGCCAGTTGCCTTCTCACCACGTCGTCGTGAGGCAAAAATTCATGCAGTGGCGGGTCCAGCAGGCGAATCGTCACCGGCTGGCCATTCATGGCCTTAAACAGGCCGACAAAATCTTTCTTCTGAAACGGCAATAACTTCTTCAGCGCGGAGCGGCGCTGCACCTCGTCTACAGCCAGAATCATCTGCCGCATGTAGTCGATGCGGTCGCCTTCGAAAAACATATGCTCGGTGCGGCACAGGCCTATGCCTTCAGCGCCGAATGCCACCGCTTGCCGGGCCATGGCCGGGGTGTCGGCATTGGTTCTGACCTTCAGGCGGCGATGTTTGTCGGCCCACTGCATCACCGTTTGAAACAGCTGGTAGGTGTAGCTCTTGGCCGGCTTCAAATTACCGTCGAGCACGCGTTTTACTTCCGAGTCGGTGCTCTCGATCATGCCCTTGTAGATGCGGCCGGTGCTGCCGTCGATGGAGATGTAATCGCCTTCGTTGAGCACATATTTGCCGGCGGTGAGGGTTTTCTTCTCATAATTAATGTTGATCTCGCCGGCACCACAGATACACACCTTGCCCAGTTGTCGGGCCACTAGTGCGGCGTGTGATGAAACCCCGCCGCGGGAGGTGAGAATCCCCTGGGAATGCAGCATGCCCTTGAGGTCATCGGGCGAGGTCTCGGTGCGGCATAACACCACCTTGTTACCCTTGCGGGTTTCCAGCTCGGCCGAGGCCGCGGTAAAGGCGATGTGTCCGGTGGCGCCGCCCGGCCCGGCTGGCAGGCCGTGACCAATTAAGGTGGCGGCGCGCAATGCCTTGGGATCGAAAACCGGCACCAGCAGGGAGTCGATCGACTCGGCAGGAATTTTAAGCAGGGCGGTTTCCTGACTCATCAGCCGTTCTTGCTGCATCTCCACCGCAATTCTCACCGCCGCCAGACCCGTGCGTTTGCCATTACGAGTCTGCAGAATAAACAGGCGTCCGTGTTCGATGGTAAATTCAAAATCCTGCATGTCCTTAAAATGTTTCTCCAGCTTGCTGCGCACCTTCTCCAGGTTGCGAAAGCTGCTGGGCATTTCCTTTGCCATGGCACTGATGGCATGAGGCGTGCGCAGGCCGGCGACCACGTCCTCGCCCTGGGCGTTAATTAAATACTCGCCATAGAACACCTTCTCGCCATTCGCCGGATCGCGGGTGAAGGCCACCCCGGTGGCGCTGTCGTCGCCGGCATTGCCAAATACCATGGCCTGTACCGTGACAGCCGTTCCCCATTCGGCAGGAATGCCATATTGCTGGCGATAGAGAATGGCGCGCTCGTTCTTCCAGGAGCCAAACACCGCGCTTACCGCGCCCCACAGTTGCTGCATCACATCTTGTGGAAACGCCGAGCGGGTGCGCTTGCGAATCAGTGCCTTGTATTGCTTGACCAGGGTCTTCAGCTGCTCGGTGCTCAACTCATTATCGAGCTGTAGCTTGAGCGTGTGCTTCATTTTCTCCAGAATCAGATGAAACGGATCGGCTTCTTCTTCGTGACGGGCCGACACACCCATCACCACGCCGCCATACATCTGAATGAAACGGCGGTAGCAATCCCAGGCAAAACGCGGATTGCCGGAGATTTCCGCCAGGCCTTCCACGGTTTCGTCGTTGAGGCCAAGATTCAAGATAGTGTCCATCATGCCCGGCATGGAATCTCTGGCGCCGGAGCGAACCGAGACCAGCAGCGGATTGCTGCGCGCCCCAAAGCGCTTGCTCAGCTGTGACTCGATTTGTTTGATTGCCTCATCCACCGACTTGCCCAGCGCCCGCGGGTAGCCTTTTTGATGCTCGTAGTAATAGGTGCACACTTCGGTGCTAATGGTGAAGCCAGCCGGCACCGGCAGGCCGATAGAGGCCATCTCCGCCAGATTGGCGCCTTTGCCCCCCAGTAGTTCACGCATGGTGGCATTGCCGTCGGTTTTCTTGCCGAAGGCGAACACGTACTTCTTGTGGCTTACGGGCTTCTTACGGGCGGGGGATTTCTTTGTTGCGGGCTTGTTCATAGCGTGCTTAAAACCTTTTTTAAAACCAGAGCTGATTGTAGCCACGGGTGGCCGGGTGCATTGTACAGGAACGTCTGGAGTCAGCCTAGGAGCTGGTTGAAACTGGCATACGGGGATGGCTGATCAGGCGAATGCAGCGCGAGGCGGCGACAGGGCGCCGCCTCGTGGGGTAGAGGGGAATTTCACCGGCACGCTAAACCCCAGCGCTTGGTGGGCTGGTGGGGGTGTTTGAAATGGGCATCCATTATCGATCCAATAGCTAATCTTAGTGCTATTTGACGTAATAGGATTTTCCATAGGTTACAAGAATTAAGAAATATTCCCTAGCTAATCACTTTGAGCAATATTATTGGTGAATCAGGGCCGTGTATATGCCCCCTTCTTTCGTCCGTCCACTTGCTCTCTAGTAAGGTTGTTCTCGCATTTAACGCATTCTATAGCCCTTGCGCGCGAACCAAATTCCGTTGTTTCGCGGCGATTTTTGCTCGTCTTTGACGGTTTTTGCTTACTACTATCCAATATTTAGGGATACACAAAAAGCAATTCAAGCGAGTGGTGAATGCAACTCGAATATTGGCATGACTCTTGTCGCCGATCATCAAATCTGGAGAACCTTCGTATAAAGTCTCAGGATTGGTAAGGCTATGGAGATATTCAATGTTCTTATTCTTGGAATTACTCATTAATAATAAATATTTTTTTCTCGCCCCTATTATATTTTTAGCTAGACTCAACCAAACTCGAAATTGCATTTGAGGTTTCTTTATTGAAGGTCCAATCCATAACCCGTTTACTTCCATCATTTCGAACTGATCTTTAACAAAAAAATTGTTAGATTTTTTGATCGAATCTGGAACGAATAAAAGGCTTCTGAAAGGCGGCTTAGTTACAATCATGTAACCTGCTGCCAATTTGTTGCGTAGGAAAACTCCCACAATTTTACTATTTTTAACATACTCCAAGGGTAATCTGACACCTGTATAATTCTCAACCTTATCAATAAATTGCCCCGTTTCTTCGGCATTTTTAATTATTCTAACTATCATCTTTTCCATAATTTTATCCTCGGTATAAACATGGCTACATTTTGGCTATATTGGTGATACTCTTTTGAATACTCGCTGTTAGAAAGTAAGCGTCAGCTAAAGCACCCCTCGCTACTCCGATATATTCCATGGCATGAGCGATCCAATATGTTCCAGATCGGCACCGGGCAACTTTTCAAACAACCAGCTCAAATAGCTGTATGACTCTCTGCCATTTGCCTTGGCAGTTCAATACCATAGCGACCCAATATGCCACTTAACCGGTACAGAGGCAGTCCATCGGCATATCTGGAGGTGATGACGTAGGCCATGGTATTGCCTGAGGCAATGGATTTAGGTAGCAGCACATCAGGCTTCGGAGCGGTTTTGATCGTGTCTTCGCAGCCCTTGCAGGCGTACTTCTTGCGAATGATCTGAATAACTTGTATCTGGGCAGGAATGATATCTACCTGCTCACTAATTTCTTCGCCAATTTCAGTCAGCATGCAACCACAGGGGCATTGCCGCTCTTTATCGCTTAGTTCGATAACCCGTTGTACGCGAGGCAATTCGGCAGGCAAGGGCTTGCGTGTTGAACGCTTTTGATCCTTGCTTGGTGCTGCCAACACTGCTGGCTCTTGCTCATCAGCACCTAAACCAATGGCATCGACAGACGTATCCGCTTCATCAAACAATTCTGATTGGTCTGGGGATTTCTCGCTGCTTGTGCCATACAAGCGATGTTTTTCCAGGCGCAACGCTTCAAGTAGAGAGTGGATTTGTTGCTTGAGTTCGTCTTCACGTTGCAGGCTATTTTGCAGCAGCGCTTTCAACTTTACGGGGTCGTCAGGTAAGTGATTAACTGCCAGATTCATGGCATAGATTATACCGTATTCAGGCTATCCAACCGAGCTAAAAAACAGGGAATTGTGAGGTCTATTTTTCCATAAATCGAAACCATCAAGTAACCAATTCAACTCTTCTCCGTTGAGAGTGATAGTGGCAGAGTCATGTGTTCTGGGCCACTTGAAACGTTGTTTTTGCAAGCTTTTATACCAAAGGCAAAAGCCATTTTTTTCCCAGTACAAGATTTTGATTTTGTCACGGCGACGGTTGATGAAAACAAATAACGTGGTCTCAAAGGGGTTGAGTTCAAGTTCCTGTTCAATCAGCAGTGACAAGCCCTGAATGGCTTTGCGAAAATCAACCGGCTTAATGCACAAGTAAACTTCTGGAATCCCAGGATCGGGTCGCATCATGGGGCACTACTCACAAGGATAAGCTGGGCCAACCACTGGGGACTGGGTAAGCGAATAAACTCAAGTGCGGTATTTCCCAGTTTTACCTTAAGGCTAGAATTCGGCATTGAAGAACTCACAACTTGAGTAAAAACAGTTTCAGCTTTGTGTTCAGCTGATATTGTCTTCCTAAAATAATTGCGCCAGCGGTATAACTTTTTAACAGGTATATTATTTGCTTGCGCGTATTCGGCTACGGTTCCATCGAAAGCATCTGCCTGCAAAAGCTGCTCAGACCAATATTGTTGTTTTGCTGTTAATTTAGGCATGGTGTTTTCCTTTTAAGAAAAACGCCTATGATGCCGGAATTGAATAGATAGTTTTAGGTGTGGTTGGCCTGACGCTTACGTTAGAAATGACTTTTTCTTCAGCTTTCGCTGAAATGAAATAAAAAGCCAGGAGGTAGACTAATGTAATCCATAAAGAAATGGAATTGAACAGGAGAGTGCTTCCAGTCCAAACAAGCAAATAAGACAAATAAAAAGGATGTCTTACATAAGAAAATGGGCCAGTTTTTACAATTTTTCCAACATTGTCACTAAATGCAAAATCCAATTTTTTCGCAGTGGAAATTGACCACCAAAATAGAAAGAGGCCAGATATGTAGAAAAATAGGCAAATAACAGCGGAGGGAAGCGCTATGTCTTTTCTGTCATAAAGTAAGAATAGAGTAACAATAATCTGAATAGCCACAATTGGGTCGTAAAGCAGGCTTCCAATTTTTGCGGAGGAAGATTTTATCTTGAAAAACCTAAGCCTACCCCAGAACAGGCTTGCAACTATAATGAGATAGACGAGTGATAATAGTGTATTTGTTGGGTTCATTGACGATATACATTAGAAATCAAATTGGAAAATTGGCTTATCGGATAGCAGAATCAGGAAATCGATATTCCTGCAGTTATTTAACAATGATATTTTAATGACTGAAAGCGGTTTGAATAAGCGCTTTTGTCGCCAAAGGTCTGAAATATTCCTTCCCAGTACCAATATCCATGAGTTAAGAGAATGCTTGAGTGAATAATACAACGTTTGCAAGAAATAACTACTCGATATATTGTCAAGAGCATATTGTAGAGTTTGCTGACGAACTAAAGGGGGAGGCATCAAGCACTGCTGTCCCACAGTTGTAAATCATAAGGCGAACCTCATCTGAGGTTCGCCTTTTTTATCTCTGTGAGGGTCAGGGTTAAGTATCTCTTGCAGGCTTCTTCGCTCAAATAGATTGAGCTGTATAACGCGCAATATTCGCTGAACAGTCCAGCCTATCTTTGCACTATGCCGCGCAAAGGCCAGCAGCAAATAGGTAATCATCGCTATCCACACTTGCGTTAATATTGCATTCTTTGACTGTCCAACGAAGGCCTTGATCTTTAAGTTCTGCTTGATCGCTTTGAAGAATAACTCTATCTGCCAACGGTCTTTATAAACGGCCGCTATTGTCGCAGCCGACAAGCCAAAGTGGTTCGTCAGAAACATATAATGCTTCCCCGTTTGCTTGTCTGTAAAGCCAACTCGCCTTAGCCTAGGTGCTCCTCGTTTTATAGCGTGTGCGCTGTTTAATTGAATGATTTGATCGCTAGTGACACCCGTACTTTTGTCGACCAGTTTTCGTTCCAACACCTTATAGACGGCTTTGGGTCGGAGCCTTGTTACGAAGAAAACTCCTTTATCTGTCAATGACTTAAACCATTGATAATCAACATAGCCTTTGTCGAAAGCAACCAGGCTCCCTTTCGGAAAATCAAACTTTCGACCCTGTACCATATCGTTTTCTTTGCCATCACCAAGAGCCACAAACTCAGGAATCATCGTGCCATGATTCAGACCAACACTCAGCTTTACGCTAGATTTATCCTGCTGGCCAATAGCCCAAGGAAACAGCTTAACGGACAGATCAATATGGCTGGCATCTAGTGAATAATGAGGATTTTTAAAGCGAAATTTATGAGACGAAGACCGAGACTTGCAGCGATTTAGGAGTTTATAAAACAGCGATTGATACAGCTCAGCCGGTTGCTTTTCATTGATTCGGGATAGCGTTGAACGGGATATAGGCTTCGCGCCCAGGTGATAGAGTTTTTGCCGCTGACTTTCCAGATTAGATTGAATATCTCTCAGGCTTTGTCTACCCGACAATTGGGACATCGACATACCAATGAACTGATCCCAACGGCTGGCGGAGCGTAACTTTTGACCTACATGATGGCTTTTTGCCAGACCTTCGAATTCATGTCTGGATAAAGGTTTTAGCAACTGGTGAAATGCAGTGTTATGATGTGACAAAGCCTGAATCCTCTTAGTTACAGTGTTTGTTCGCACTCACATTATAACTTTTTGAATTCAGGCTTTCTCATTTATCTCTAACTGTGGGACAGCAGTGGCCTAAAGGCTCCCTTTTTGCGATATCCGGGATCAAGTTATTCTGATCCCTCTGAACCCCCGTAGCGGAGATATCTATCTGTAGAAGTGTTGAGGAATATTATTCAGCTACTTGAAATTCGATATGAATTTCCAAGTCAATGTCATCACCAACACCAAAAGAGGTGAATCGGTCCAGGCCAAAAACTGATCGTTGAAAAGAAGCAGTTGCGGAGAAGCCTAAGGTATTTTTCCGGGTAAGGAAATTACGGCCGCCCCCATGAAAAGCGACATTGATATTTACCGGCGCCGTAACGCCTAATAATGTCAGCTCGCCTCCAAACACAAATGTGTTGTCACTAGAAGACTCTATTAACGAAGTTGTCCTGTACACAGCTTGTGGGAAAGTTTCCGTATCAAACCAATTTGAACCGCGAAGTTCCTCGGCAAATTCAGCATTATTAATATCTAATGAAGTCGTAGCAATGACGACTTCCAGAGTGGAATTTCCAACATTTTCCGGATCAAAATTCAGCGAAGCATCGATGTCATTGAAGCGGCCAACGAATGTAGAGAAGCCCAAATGATTAATTTTCCACAACAGCGTCGCGTGATCCGGATCTATTTTGTATTGCCCAGACTTAACCTCAGTGATATCGGTTTCGAAATCAGGCGTCAGTATGCGGTCGCATGAAACCAGGAATACTGAACAGACAAGGATTAGTGAGAATCGACAATATTTAGAAAATAATTTGAAAAACATGGTGTTAGATAAATAATTCATAGCGACAAAATAAACCCATAATGAGCCAAAATTTAAGAAGTCTCATTTGGACAGCAGTACTGAATCCAAACGGACAGATATCAGGGTCGGCCTGTTCCCCCCTTTATCCAAGCGAATTGTCTAAGCAAATTGTCTAAGCAAATTGTCTAAGCAAATTGTCTAAGCAAATCACCTAAGCAAATCATCCAAGCGAATATTGTTTAGAACCAATACACGCTACGAACAAAACTTAGAGCCACTACCTTTAGTGACTCTAAGTCGATGGTGATTTTAATGCATACATCGGACTAAATCTTGATATATCTTCAGATTAACTTCTATTTTGAAGATTAGCTTCGTGGGTTCTGTGGTAAATAAGCTATTTACCACAGAACCTGTTCAATTACTTCGAGACGGCGTAGACATCTATCCCGATGACCACTTCGTTCGGAACCTCAGCTGTGTTCGCCCAGTAGCCCTGACCTACGCCGTACTCCAGGCGTTGGATGGTTACTTCACTGGTCAGGTGAAAACGCAGCTTGCCACCGGATGTGCCCACGTCGAGTTTAAACGGAAAGCTTAAGGGGTGGGTTTGGTCGCGGATGGTCAAGGTCCCCTCGGACACGAAGGAATTCAGCGACTGCAGGCTGCATTTCTCTGCTTTAAAGCTAGCCGTTGGAAATTGATCTACGTCGAATAATTCGAAATCGAGCAAATAATCCAGCACCTCGGGAGACTCGATACTTATATCCCCGATAGGAATCGTTACCGAGAAGTTACAAGTGCCGGGGCTCAGGGGATCAATCTCGAAGATCGCCTCTACGTTTTTAAATTCGCCTTCATAGGGGTCGCTACCGAAGGTATATCTAAAAATAACATGGGAATCGGTTGGGTCGAGTACCCACGTGGCAGCCTGCGCCGGCAGGCCGATAAGCAATAGCAGTGGCGCAAGCGCCGCTCGGTAAAATAGTTTTTGCATGATAATTTACTCCTGATCTAAAGTTATGGCAGGGCGTAGGCCACTAATTCGGCGACCGCGCCGCGCCCACTGACGAACATGGCGATGTATTGCTTGCCGTTGTGCTCATAAGTCATCGGTACCCCGGTTTGGCTAGCGGGCAATTCGAACTCGGCAAGGATCTCACCGGTTTGCTTATCATGGGCACGTAGCTTGTTGCTACCGCCAGCGCTTTCGCCTGCAAACAGCAGGGTTTTGGTCAGCAACAAGCCCGCCCGTGTCGCGACACCGGTGCGTGGAATCGTAATGCCTTTCAGCAATGGATTATTGGCGATGGATTCCGGCGTATCCGCGTTGGCAACCTGCCAGACATGGTCGCCACTGTCCATATTGATCGCCGTGATGCGGCCATACGGTGGCTTGACGATCGGCAAGCCCTGAACCCGTGGCACGCGTACGCTGAAAGCCTGGCTGTAATCGACGTCGGAATCAACGTCTTTCCCTACCGACAACGCCGATACATCCGTTCTCGAAGGTATGTACAAGACTCCGGTCTCCGGATCGAGGGAACTACCCTCCCAATTCGCGCCGCCGGTGGCAGATGGTAGAGACAGTGTGCCGACCGTGCCGTCTGCTGCGTCCGATACAGAAGGGGGGGCGTACACATTCTCGCTCAAGCGAAATTTTGTAATTGCCTCTTTGGCCAGGGCGAGAATCTCTGGCGTAAAATCGACCAAATCATCTTCGGTGAACCCTTGTCGATCGAAGGGTGCTGGCCGTGTGGGGAAAGGTTGTGTGGGCGAGTACCATTCACCGGGTACGTCTCCCGCTGGAACAGGTCGCTCTACAATAGGCCAGACTGGCTCGCCAGTCGCCCGGTCGAAGGTATACACCCAGGATTGTTTGGTCACTTGCATAACAACCTTACGGCCGTTAGGTAAATCTGCTAGAACCGGCGCGGATGGGTTGTCCCAGTCCCAGATGTCGTGATGGATCAACTGGAAGTGCCAGCGGCGCTCGCCGGTCTTGATGTCCAACGCCACCAGAGCGTTGGCAAAAAGGTTGTTACCGGGCCGATCACCACCGTAGCGATCACCGGTAGCCGATTCAACGGGCAGATAGACCAGGCCTAGTTCCGGATCACCGGACATGGGCGCCCAGACGCCAGCATTGCCGGTAAAGTCCACTCCGTTATCGAGCCAGGTTTCAATGCCCACTTCGCCGCGCTCGGGAATGGTGTGAAAGGTCCACAGAAGTTTGCCGGTGTGCACATCGTAGCCGCGCACATCGCCTTTGACATTGGACTTGGATCGCGGTCGCATGCCTACCTTGTGCGCGGGTCCTATGACAACTACATCATTCATGACAAAGGGTGGTGCGGAGGCGCCGATGTCGATGTCATCAAAACCTTCGGCATTACGCAGTCCTACTTGTAAATCCACCTGACCGTTGCTGCCAAAATTTGGGTCGGGCATGCCGGTCTCGGCGTCCAGTGAAACCAGGAAAAAGCCGGGCGTGATGCCCAGGATGCGCTGGGTGTTGCCGTTGCGCCAGTGAGCCAATCCACGGCCGGCGCCCTTGCGCGGTGCATCTGAGAATCTTTGGCCTCCCTCGGGTCGCCAAAGCCACAATACTTGTCCGTTGGTGGCGTCAAGCGCTACCACATTTCGAGTGGTGCCGACGGTGGCATATATCACGCCGCCAATCTCAATCGGTGTGGACGGATTGTTGAAATCGAGCTGGGGTCCAAAGTTTGCTGTGGAAAAGCGCCAGGCGATCTCTAAAGAGCCGACGTTCTCCGCGTTTATCTGGTCTAGCGGCGAATAGTGCCGAGAGAATTTATCGCCGTGGATATCCGGCCAATCTCCCGCATAGACATCGGTGCCGGACTGGCTCCACGCGGCGGGGGCACAGATAAGGATTGCGGCACTCACGATGAATGACGAAATCGATTGTTTTGTTACTATCATGTTGGACTCTCCAGATATCATGTCTTTAAATCGAGCGCCGCCGTCATAGGAGTCGACTGCGCTGTCCGGTCACCGAGGCTACACCAAGTGGAAATTTAAATGGGGTGATAGTTGCCCAAGGTCAGATAGGGGAAGGATAAGCAATCTATCCCCTACAAGCAAGTCTACAGCTTCAAGGGGTTTGAAAAACCCCGAGAAATATCAATCGCTTAACGGCTTATTATTTGTAATTCTTTGTAACTTGAAAGGGCTAACAGACATCCAATTAAAAAAGCCTGCAGCAGAACTCCTGTTTAGATGCCGGATGCGAGTAGTAAGCTGATTTTATGCAAGCCATTCATGGCGAGGCATCGGTGATTTTCTTTGCTCCCAGCCCGGCATCTGCAGTCGCCTCTATTGGTTTTATAGGTTTTATAGGTTTTATAGGTTTTATAGGTTTTATAGGTTCTATTGGTTTTATTGGGGGACTAGCTCGGCATTAAATGGGATAAAATCGCCCGGATCTAATTCTGTCAGCAGCGGCTGTTTATTCGCGCGGGGTACTGAGATAAACTTGCTAGCCTGCACTCACACAACCATCGCATTCAGGAGATCACCATGAATACAACAATTTTGAGGAAACTCATACTGGCTACCGCAATCGGTCTGTTTTCCCAGTTTGCCATGGCGCAAGACGACGTCAATGCGGCAGCGGTAAAACAAATCGCCGACATCGTTGTCAGCCTGAACCATTTTCCTTCCGATGCCGACTTGGCCACTCTGGACGCAATCAGCGCTAACAGTGAACTGGCGCAGGGTGTTCGCGCAATGGCCAATACCGTTGCCAGCATCAATCACTCTGTGGATGAAGAAGGCGTTGCCGCAATGGAAGCCATCCAGGCCAATTCCCAGGCACCGGAACGAGCCAAGGTGCTGGCAGGTATTATCGCAACCATCAGTCACAGCGTCAGCGATGAAGCCAAGGCGCAGTTAGCACAGTTGTTTCCGTAGTGCTTGCTAGTTTCAATTTCAAACGGGGACCGATTCGTTTATTTGTTTGATAATGGATCGGTCGCTTGAAATTCGCGCTTCGAAATAAAACCTACAGAATTATCTTTCGGACGTCATCTGCTCACTAACGTCTTATCTCTCGCCAATGAACTATACGATAAAACGCTGGCAACACGATCAGTGTTAGCAGGGACGATGAAATAATTCCGCCTATAACTACAGTTGCCAAGGGTCTTTGCACTTCAGCGCCAATATTGGTGTTCAATGCCATCGGAATAAATCCGAGACTCGCCACTAATGCGGTCATCAATACGGGGCGAAGCCGAGTCATTGCGCCTTCTACTATCGCTGTTACTAAATCCTTCTTCTCTTCTACAAGGCGATGAATAAAAGACAACATAATCAGACCATTCAATACCGCCACTCCAGATAGCGCAATGAATCCAACGCCTGCGGAAATTGAAAGTGGCATGCCGCGAAACCAAAGTGCCATCACTCCACCCGTTAACGCCAGAGGTATGCCAGTAAAAATGATAAGGGCATCTTTAAAGGAGCTGAATACCATTAACAGTATTCCAAAAATAAGAAGCAAAGTAATAGGCACCACCAAAGTCAGCCTATCCCGCGCAGATTCCAGTTGCTGAAAAGTGCCGCCATACTCTACATAGTATCCCGGTGGCAACTGTAACTGTGATTGTATGCGTTGCTTTGCTTCGGCAACGAAGGATCCTAGATCACGACCTCGAATGTTGGCGGTAATCACAATTCGGCGCTTTCCATTCTCTCGATTAACCTGATTTGGGGAGATGCTTGACTCTATGGTGGCAATCTCCGACAAGGGAACGTAGCCAGGGCCATCTATAAATGAGGAAGTAGGTACTGGCAAGCGTTCCAATCGATGCACATTGGTTCGCAACTCTTCAGGCAGGCGAACAATCAACTCGAATCGACGATCTCCTTCATAAATCAGACCTGCTGTCTCACCACCCATAGCCGTTGCAACCAGAGACTGCAAATCGCTCACATTAATTCCATAACGAGCAAGAACTTCGCGCTTGGGAACTACCGTTAAAATAGGCAGTCCGGTGAGTTGCTCGACCTGCACGTCAGTAGCACCTTGAATGGGTTCGATGATGGCTTGCACCTGGGTAGCCGAAAGCAACAATTGCTCGAGGTCGTCGCCGAATACCTTGATGCCCAAATCAGCCCGTACTCCGGAAATTAATTCATTGAATCTCATTTCTATGGGTTGGGTGAATTCATAGTTATTACCCGGCAACTCCATTACGGCCTTTTCTAATTCGGCTAAAAAATCAGCCTTGGTTTTATTGCTATCCTGCCATTCATCACGAGGCTTTAACATCAGAAAGGTGTCAGCCACGCCGGGTGGCATTGGGTCTGTCGCCACTTCTGGCGTGCCTATCTTGGAAAACACTTTCTCCACTTCTGGAAAACGGGCAATTCTCTCTTCCAATGCAAGCTGCATTCTCACGGCCTGTTCTAATCCCGTGCCGGGAATTCTCAGGGCATGCATGGCAATATCACCTTCATCTAACTGCGGAATAAATTCAGAGCCCAGAGATCCGGTTAATAATATACAAAATCCAACAAGTCCCGCGGCTACGGTTAAAACCAACCAACGCAATTTCAATGACAGTACCAACACTGGGTGGTAGGCCCACTTCAGTGCCCGAATTAATATATTCTCTTGTTCTGAAATTTTGCCAGTCATGAAGAGAGCTAGCGCCGCGGGTATGAGTGTAAAGCTGAGTATCATGGCGGTACTAAGAGCTAGTATTACCGTGATTGCCATGGGATGAAACATTTTTCCTTCGATACCGCTTAAAGCGAATATGGGCAAGTACACAAAAGTGATAATGCCCACGCCAAATAAGCTGGGACGTATTACTTCATTCGTTGCATCGAATACCACCTGCAATCGCTGTTCGCGAGACAATAATCCCTTGTTTTGTTTCTACGCTTCTGCCAAACGGCGCACACTGTTCTCCACGATTATGACCCCACCGTCTACGATCAAACCGAAATCCAGTGCGCCGAGGCTCATCAGGTTGGCAGAGACACCAAAACTAACCATGCCGGTGAAAGTCCCAAGCATAGAGATCGGTATAACTGCCATGGTGATAATCGCTGCACGAATATTGCCAAGCAGCAGGAACAGAACGGTAATAACCAAAATCGCGCCACCAACAAGATTTCTCTGCACGGTGCGGATAGTTTTATCCACCAGAATTGTACGGTCGTAAACTGCCTCTGCAACTACCCCATTGGGCAGTGTTGCATTTACTTCCTTCAGTTTCACTGCCACATCTCTGGCAACGGTGCGGGTGTTCTCCCCCATTAGCATGAAGGCTGTGCCTAGCACGGTTTCCACCCCATCTCTGGTGGCCGCGCCGGTACGTAACTGGCTACCGATAGAAACTTCGGCTACATCGGCGATCCGAATCGGTACATCACCTCGTATAGCGAGGGTAACGTTTTCGATGTCTTCAAATGTTTGTAACTGACCTGTTGATCGAACCAATAATTGCTGGCCGTTAGGTTCTATATAACCTGCCCCTCGATTACTATTATTATTTCGTAGGGCCTCAACAACTTCTTGTATGCCAATGTTCCAGCGCAGAAGTTTTGAGGGGTCAGGTGTAACGTGAAACTGTTTCTCAAAACCGCCAGCTGAATTAATTTCATTGACTCCATCAACCAACATCAACTGTGGTCGAATAATCCAGTCTTGTATTTCCCGCAAGGCAGTGCTGTCATAAGCCGATCCGTCAGCCTGAATAGCATTAGGCAGGGCAGAGACCGTGTACATAAAAATTTCGCCCAGGCCAGTGCTGATCGGCCCCATCTCCGGTTCCAATCCGTCGGGAAGCTGACTCCTCAGTACTCCCAATCTCTCGTTGATGAGATTTCTAGCGAAATAAATATCGGTACCCTCGTCGAATACTACGGTGACCTGGGAAAGACCATAGCGAGAGAGAGAACGGGTATAGGCGAGATTTGGTAACCCAGCGAGGCCAGTCTCCACAGGAAAGGTGATACGTTGTTCTGTTTCCAATGGAGAGTAACCTGGCGCCTCAGTATTTACCTGAACCTGCACATTGGTAATATCAGGCACCGCATCGATTGGTAGTTGCTGATAGTTCCAGGCACCCAATAGGCTGAGAGCAAAGACTATAGCCAAGACTAGCCAGCGCTGGTCTATGGAAGAGCGAAGAATAAAATTAATCATATTTCCGCCCGCCCTTAGTGATCGTGAACCGCACCAGATTTCTCCAGATCGGCCTTCAATAGATAGCTATTTTCAACTACATAGCGATCACCAGGATTCAGACCACTCAACACTTCGGTAAAACGCGCATCACTTCGGCCCAATTCCACAGGGCGAATCTCAAAGCTATCACCAATCTGAATAAACACGACCTGCCAATCGCGAAATGTCTGAAGGGCATTGGTTTCTACCGCAAGCGCTACCTCAAACTCCCCCACAGTAACATCTGCCTCTATTAACAAGCCTGGGGTCCAGGTTAAATCCGGGTTAGAAAGCGGCACTCTGGCCAAAACATGTGGTGAAAGTCCTTCGCCTGGATTGAGATAGCGGATGGTGCTGTTCGCAGTGAGCTCGCCCATGCGCAGTTCTACTTCCTGACCAGATTTTATGCGTTGAGCCTCGCCCGGAAACACATTCAGATCTGCCCAAACATTTTGATAATTGGCCACGGTGAGCAGATGTTGGTCGCCAGCAAACTCTCCCGGATTAGCATGGCTGTCCACAACGATGCCACTTATAGGGGCGTGAATTTCATAGGTTTGTAAACTGTCGTTGGCCTCAATCGTTACAATTAAATCTCCTTGAGAAACAGCATCTCCCAGAGAAGGCATTACAGATTGAATCAAGCCAGGGTAGCGCGCCGTGATATGACTGACCAATTTAGGATCTGGCGAGATCTTTCCATATAGCAACAGGGTCTGGTGAAGAGTCTGCTCTCCCGCTACTCGCACGCCAATATCCATGGCTTCGGCCAGATCAGCCGACATCAAAACTCGCCCTTCGTAGGACTCATATTCCCAGTTGAATTCTCTCCCTTGATAGCTGGCAGAAACCCTTACATCAAAAGAGTGAGGCTCTTCAACAATACCACTGCCAAGCAGGTATTCGCCGGTATTAGAAAATGTGAAGTCATCTGTCTGACCACCCAAGCGCGTTAGCTGTACGCTCATCTGCCAGTCATCAGGGCTCAACTCTTGATCGCCAGTAAACGCCCATGCTCGATATTCCGGGGGAACACCTTGCTCGAATATTGCCAGTTCAACAGTAAAATCACCGTCTTCCAATAGTCGACCACCATGACGGCCGGTTTCAACCTCTCCTTCTTCATGCTCGTGTTCTTGTGCTGACAGCCCTTGGGCTAAAACCAGGCACATCGCTACTATAGGGACTTTTCTTAAATAACATGATCGAATACTCATTGTGAAATACCTGCAGAGAAGGCGCCAGGCGCCTCTCTATTAATGCTATTTAGCTCGGGGTAGGACTCACCACTGAGGCGTTCAATTTCTACTCTTAGTAAATGGGCACGGCTTGCGGCCTGAATTAGAGACAACTCCCCATCGAGTAATTCTTTTTGTGCGGCGCTCAATTCTAGATAGCTATAGCGTCCACTTTCAAAAGCCGTACGCGTTGCCTCTAGCGCATTTTCTAAATGGGGTAACACTAAATTTTGCAGTGTGGTGAATTCATTAACAGCCAGCTGTCGTTGTTGACCAAGACTGAGCAAATGGGCCTTCAAGCTCAACAATGCCGTTTGTCTTTCTGCATCTACACGCAACAAATTAGCGCGTGCGGTCGTTATAGCGCCACTCGCTCGGCGCTTGCTCGACAAAGGTATGCTCGCTTGAAATAGAAGCGCGGTGTCATTCAGCTCCGCCAGATGTCTAATTCCTGCACCCACTTCGATGTTTGCCTGACGCTTACTTCTGGCCTCCCGCAGTTCGGCCTCTCTTAATCTACCAGCACTGGCAAATACTTGAATAGCCGGGTTTTGTTCCAGCTTTTGCAAGAGGACGTTAATATCGGTTAGCTCTTCAATCTGCAGCAGATTGGCTTCGGCTGTAGTGAATTCTGGTTTTAATACGCCCCAGAGACTCGATAGTTTTATGCGGGCAGTATTAATATCAAATGCAGACGACTGCTCCGCTAACTCAGCCAACGCCAGTGCAGCAGCAGCTCTGGCGAGCTCTGCCTGTGGTGCTCTGCCTGCTACAACCTGTTCTGAAACCGCTTCGAAAATTTCCGTCGCAAGTTGGGTGGCACGAACAAGTAGCCGTTGCATTTCCTCCGCCGCCGCTAACTCTATGTAACGCGTCGTTGTGAGCGAGAGCATGTCTAACTCGAGAACTTGTTGTTCCGTCGACAACAGATTCTGTCTCTGACTCACCGTATTCGTTCGGAGGGCGCGTTTTCCCCCAAATTCAATAATCTGGGAGAGAGAAAAGGTTAACTCCGTACCGTGAAACCAGTTCAAATCACCAGTGCCTAGAACATTCTCTATCTCGGTGCTAATGCGAAGAGCTGGCCGCTGGTCCGCTGTCACTAATTCTCCGGCTATAGCATCATGGCGTAATTGATAGGTTCGAAACTCAGGGTTATTGTCCAGTGTCAGTCGGATCGCATCACGCAAGCTCAAGGTCTCGGCCGCGGCATGGGTTTGTGTCGCAGAAAGTGAAACGATATAGAGTATCGCCACCAAACAATTTCGATAATTCACTATTTACTCCTAAGATGCGTAGTACGCACCAATCAAATCAACTCTTCAGTCAGGAAGGGCGTATTTAACAGCTTATTCTTAGGAGGTTAGAGGAGGAGCTCTTAGGGGGGGTTGAAAATTTTTCGCATTGGCATTTTTTTGCAGAGCAAGTTGGAAATAGCCCGGTCCTGCAGATTGCGAAAGCAGCGTAATAAGGAACAACGCCGCAATCACGAGCATGGATTCTACTTCGAACATCTTGCTATGCAGATTATCCGAAAGCAATTGCTTCTCGACATCAGTATGGCCAACTTCGCCGTCATGATCGTCATGACCGTTTAGATTATCAAAATGTATGCTCATCGGCGGCTCAAGACCGTCGAAGCAATAGTGACTAACTGCTCCTCCAACGCGAATAGACAGCAGCACAATCAATAGTATGTAGACTACCGTTGCTGTTGTATTTCTATTGTTGAGGAAACTATTCATAGACTTGCCAATTCTATTGGATTGCAATCAAGCAAGCAAACTAACACGAAAACCGGTTGAGAGGGATTGATGCGCGTCAATATAACGCAGCAAAATATTCAAACCGTCAAATGGAAATCAGATAGCTGGCCAAGGAGAGAGCCACCGACACGGAAATTTTCCGTCCTCGGGGTCACGACATGCACTTCTAATGCCCAATTTGACCACCCCGAGCAGCGGCCACTTGCAGAACGTTGCCTGGGAAGTACGACCTACCCACCCATACGCACGGCTGCAGTATCGTGTTGCAGCAAATAGTTCAAACTGCTGAGTATATTGTGCTGTACACCGAACCGTGGACGGGTGAATTCTCTCTCAGCTGGCATGATGGCCTATCTATGAGTACGCCTGCCATGAAGGTAACTACAGCATGCCCGGAATCCTGCGTGGCGGTCAGTTAGAGGTAGCCCAAGCTGCGGAAAGCGGCAACCCTGACAATAATTAAATTCTGCAGGCACAGAATGTAGCCCATGGGCTGAATTATGTGCACTCGTAATAGAGTTTTTTAAGGCTCATCATGTCCCTGCTTGCTCTTCTACTTGCCGCAGTAGTTCAGAATTTAAACATCTCAACAGGACCCACTTTATGGGCATGGGACAATTGGCCGTCATCAATCAGTTTTTCAAAGCTGTGGGTACAATTGCGGCCATTATGTTTGGCATGATAGAGCGCCCGACCGGCTCGCCCCATGGATGAGGTATACAAGGTTGCCTCGTTGATCACGGTGAAACCAATGCTCACGGTCACCTTTCCCACCTGGGGAAATTCATGCTGTTCAATAGCATGTCTAAACCGTTCCAGAGCCAGGAAAGCCATTTCTGAGGAAGTGGGTTCCAGCAGAATGACAAATTCTTCGCCACCGAATCGGAACAAAAGGTCAGAGCTACGAAAAGTGGATCTCATAAGATTGGCAATGAGAATCAGGATTTCGTCACCATAGACGTGACCATATTCATCGTTAACATTTTTGAAATGGTCAATGTCGATCATGGCGAGATGGACCTGACTGGTTCTGGCCAAGTTGCGCTGGTTATCTGGACCGAATTCATCTGTGGTCACTTCCTGGCGATTTTTTTGCGCAATCAGAAGATTATCAAAACGTTGTTCGAATGTGCGCCTGTTTAACAAAGAGGTTAGTTTGTCCCGTTCATTCTCATGGAGGATAATTAAATAGTTTTCATAAATTTTCGTCAGACTAACCAGAGTCTGGATTTCTGCCGGAGCCAGTGCTGAACTTTTGACGCAAAGGACCGCGGGAATTTTCGTCTGGATGCAAATCGGGATATAACATTCTCCCGTTTCGCCCGGAGTATTTTTTTCCAGAAGCGCGCCTTCGAAGAAACATTGTTGCAGAAGAGGGGGCGTCTTTATGACAAGGGGCTTTTTATTCCAGACATAGTGAGGTTCTGTTTTTCTTATTTCAAGATGGAGAGTTATTTCTGCTTCTGTGTAGCCGGTTTCATGTACAGGTTTATACAGCGAAATTGCAGCGACAGGAAAAAGCTCAGCTATGGTTGCTACGAGGCTGTATTCCAGTGATTCAATATCCCGTTGCCCGGTAATATTGATGAGTGATTGTAGAAGGTTTTTTTTGCACAGCTCTATATAGTTATTTGAGTAACTAACTTTCCGTTGGGGAATTCTTTGTAGTTAGTATTACGATACCCCCGAAATTTTCTTTAATTGCTTCGGGGAAAAAAATATTTTTCCCGGAAAGTTCGTTAGGGGAAAGCAGGAATAGCTATATTTTCCCCGACATTTCGTTAGAAAAAGCCAGCGACAGATTTATTTTCTCGGATATTTTGTTAGAGGAAACCAGCGACAGATTTATTTTCTCGGATATTTTGTTAGAGGAAACCAGTGACAGATTTATTTTCTCGGATATTTTGTTAGAAAAACCAGCGACAGATTTATTCTCTCGGATATTTCGTTAGAGGAAACCAGCGACAGATTTATTTTCTTCCATATTTCATTAGAGAAATCCAGCGGCAGATCTGCTTTCGCGGATATTTCATTAGAGGTAATGGCAAAAAATTTTTATTTCCCCTTTTTTAATCTTTTGTTACATCTCTTAGAATAAGATCAAGACTTCTTTTGTAGAGCTCCTGAACGTCTTCTCCGCTCGTGTGTGCAACGAGTGCATCACCATAAAAACAAGAGGCTAGATGCATTAGAATTTTCATATGGTCTGCTGTTGGATTCATTTCCATCAGATGTTGCAGTAGCATTTCATTGCCATTTTTTAGCGTCATGGTATGCAGATTGCTAAGCTCAGGGTAACGTAAATAACGCTCGGCCGGTTCGATACCATGTGGAGCGGGATCTATGTAGAGTGATGCAAGGTAGCTTATTAGCGTCGCCATGACCTGCGGATGTTTGTGTATCTGTTGGGCAGTGGTATCAAAGATGCGCCGAATTGCGGCTTCGCCAGCCAGTGGTTCTTGAAGTTGTAAGGCTGTTTGGTCGAGCGACCAAATCCCCATAAAATAGTTAAGCAGATCGTCTTTCTTTTGAAAGTAGTTAAAAAAAGTCATCTCGGTTATTTTGACTTTTTCGGCTATGTCTTTGACCTTCATCTCTTTAAAACTGGTAACAGCAATGAGCTCGAACATCGCCTGCAGGATGTTGAGCTTTGTTTGGGCCTTGTTCAGGGCGCGTTTGCCAAATTCTGCCATGCTTATTCCTAACACTTTGTTTACTCGGGTAATTATAGACGGATTCTTGCTCATTGCTAACAATTAATTTAGCTGACTAAAATTATCTTGACAAGGATTCAAAACTGAGGCCAAATACTTTAGTCGACTAAAGTAATTTTAGTATGAATATTTGAGCATAATAGAGAACGAGCGAGGCGAGCAATGATCATACAAAGGTATCGATATCCATTCAGGTTTTACTTCTTAAGCGCGGCAATTCCGTGGTTTTTCTGGGCTATCGCTGCTTATCTAAGTCGTCTTGAAAACTCAGCAGATTATCTGCTGCAACTTAGTGCTCTTGGTTTACTTGGGCTTTGTGGGCCAATATTTGTTGCTGGGTTCTTTTTCTTGAAAGACAGGGAACTTCTAAATGACCTTAAAAAGCGCTGTTTTAATTTCAAGCAACCCAGGAAGGTCTACTTTGCGCTAGCGCTGCTTATTATGCCAGGCAGTATCCTACTGGCGATGGCGATTTCACTTCTTTTTGGACATTCGATTGAGCAGTTCGCTGTAACAGGGAGTGTCTCATTTACCTCGGGAGTATTCCCCGCATGGTTCTTTCTTCTTGTTGCACCTCTTTTAGAAGAACTTGCATGGCATACCTATGGGACTGATTGTTTAAGACAGCGTTTCAACCTGTTTTACACGTCTATAATTTTCTCCTTCTACTGGGCCCTTTGGCATGTTCCTTTAGCCTTCATTGAGGGCTATTTTCATAACAATTTGTTGGTTGAAGGGTTTATTTATAATCTCAATTTTAGTTTAAGTATTTTCCCCTTTGTTTTTATAATGAACTGGCTCTACTTCAAGACGGGCCGCAATATCCTGGTGCCAATTGTGATCCACATGTTTGCCAATTTGTTCAATGAAATATTTGCGACACACCCAGATAGCAAAGTCATTCAGACAGGTTTTTTGTTGATAGTTTGTATTGTTGTGATTTATAAAGAACGGGATATGTTTTTTAAACGCGAAGATCCGAACATGAGTTAGTGGGAGCAATACTACAGAGGCCATTGTGAGTCATCCCGCCTCAGCAATGGTCTGAATCTTCTTATGTACAATTCACTCCAAATTCTTATACGAAAACTACTGTATTTTTACTCCCAGCCTATCTATCCTGCGCATAGCCGATATAAAACAGGAAAACTGCTATGGAATTTGAAGCACTTGTGCGCGGGCGTCGAAGTATTCGTGGTTATAAACCGGACCCGGTGCCACGGGAAATAGTGGAGGAAATCATTGAGGTCGCCAAGGGGGCGCCTTCGTCAATGAACACCCAGCCATGGTATTTACACGTAGTAACCGGTGAGCCGCTGGATAAAATTCGCAAGGGAAACACTGAGCGAATGTTGGCAGGCATCAAGCCGGAGCGTGACTTCCCCACGAAGGAAGCGTATGAAGGAATTCATCGCCAGCGGCAGATCGAAATAGCAGTACAGCTTTTTGCAGCTATGGGAATAGCCAGGGATGACAAAGAAAAACGTACCGACTGGGTAATGCGGGGTTTCCGGCAGTTCGATGCACCGGTATCCATCGTATTAACTTACGACAAAATTCTTGAGCCGGCCGCCATCAGCCAGTTTGATCTCGGCGCGGTGTCCTATGGGATTTGCCTGGCGGCATGGGAGCGAGGGCTTGGCACGGTCATCAATGGGCAGGGCGTTATGCAATCGGCGGTGGTGCGCGAGCATGCGAATATCCCCGATGATCAAAATATCCTCACCTGTATCGCGATGGGCTATCCTAATGAGAAGTTTTCCGCCAACGGCGTTAGATCCCGTCGAGCCGCGAGCGAAGATTTTGTCACCTATGTTGGCTTCGATTGAAGGCAGTGGTTAAACAAATTATTCGGACCAGCAGGACGTTAGCCAATGGTGAGCAACTCGGCGGCATGGGGCCGCTGATCGATGAAGGTCAGCGGCGGCCCATAGTGCGCTATCGTTTTTCCTTAGCACAGGCCCATGAGCAGAGCGAGACCAGGAGCACTCACGGCAGGCTCACGGTAAGATACTGCTAGTCTCTCTCCAAACGCGTTCACTCATTCATGGCGTTGTAGATCACCCGTTGCGCGGCATTATTGTCAAACGGGGCACCCCGTGGACCGCCTTGTTTCTGTTCCATATAAATCAGGTAGAAATCATTTTCAGGGTCGACGATAAATAGCGTGCCGCCGATACCGCGCCAGCCAAAATTGTGTGGGCCATCGGCGTTGTCACCCTCGGTAGGCTGAAGATGAAATCCCAGTCCCCAGTCGCCGCGCTCACCATAGAAAAAGTGTTCTCTGGATACTTCATCACCGATGAACTTGCCCTGCATCTGCCGCAAGGTTCTGCTTTTAAGAATGCGAGCGCCATGGTAGCTGCCACCATTGAGTAACATCTCTGCAAAACGCGCATAATTCTCGGCGGTGGAATTGAGCCCACCGCCCCCCGAGAACATCGGTCTGACAATGGTATTGTCTGGCATATTGCCATGGATCGGTTCGGCGATGCGGTAGGCTTTACTCAGTGGCACGTAGAACGAAGTGTCATCCATGCCGAGCGGATCGAAGATGCGCTCCTGAAGCAGTTCATCCAGGGGTTTGCCAGCCGCCACTTCGAGCACGGCTCCCAATACGTCGGTAGAATGTCCGTAGTGCCACTTGGTTCCCGGCTCAAAATACACTGGCAACTTGCCAAGGGCCTGAGCCGTTTGCAAGGCGGTGCCCGCCATGGAGACATTGGCGGTGTAAAGCTTACCTAGCCTGCTGTCAGGAGAAAAGAAGGCCTGGATCAGACCCGATTCCTGAGTCAACAAATGTTGAATCGTCATCACATTGCGGGTAGGGGTGATATCTCCTGTGGCTTCGTCGATGACTGTCAGGTTGGCGAATTCCGCTATGAATTTGGAGACGGGGTCATCCAGTTTTAGCAGCCCATCTTCCACCATGGACATGGTGGCGACACTGATAATTGGCTTGGTCATCGAATAGATTCTGAATATGCTGTCCCGATTCACCGGTGTATTATCGTCAGGCCCCTGATAGCCCACGGTCTCCACCACACCTACCCCCTTGGTATTGCCAACTAACAGCAGCGCCCCGGGAATGTGATTGCCATCCACCGCCGCCTGCATGCTTGCCTTAATTTCGTCGAGTTCGCTTCGATCTATTCCAAAATTGGTGGAATGAATCATTTTAATAGAGTCGATTGGCGGTGCGGCATTTACCGCTATTGAGGCCAGTAGCAGCATGATGGCAGTGCCAAGCCGTAGAAGGATTTTATTCATAACAGTTCTCACCCTTTCTTAAATTGTTTAAATTGAACTACCTTGTCTAAATTGAAATACCCTGTCTAAATTGAAATACTCTGTCTAAATTGAAATACCCTGTCTAAATTGAAATACCCTGTCTAAATTGAACTACCTTGGAATCAGAGTGTACCCGAATTATTAAATCCGGGGCCTGAATTTTAATTCTTTGTCATCATATGTCTATTCAGCCATTGTTCCACATCCTGAAACACTTCCTGCTGTTGCAGGTCATTGTGAGGCTCGTGAAATCCATCGGGGTAAATTTTTAGCTGCTTGTCGGCAAAACTCACTTTGTCGAAAAATCGTCGGCTGCCGGCGACAGGGATTATCTGATCGGCTTCGCCATGAAAGATAAACAGCGGAACCTCAAGCTTGTCGGCATTCGATTGCACGCGATCGATGCAGGCCATGAATTCTGTCCCGAACCGTGCCGAAATTTTCGAGCTCACCAGTGGGTCTTCGCTGTAGGCGCGGACCACTTCCGGGTCTCTGCTGATGGCCTTAACATCGAGACCATTTTGCAGGGCAAACCTTGGCCAGATTGCAGAGAGTAGCTTGCCCAGCCGTATCAACATTGGACTAACGCCAGGCTGAGCCAAGGCTGGCGACGAGGCTATTACCGCTGCAAGCGGCTGCTTTGCATTAAGGGTCAAATAGTCCAACGCGATCTGAGCGCCCATACTATGGCTGTATAGAAACAGTGGTTTATCCGGATTTTCCGCTCGGACCCATTGCAAGAAGCAGTCAAGATCTTCGCGGTATTCCTGCCAGCTCATGACATGGCTTGTTTGGCCCGCCGATTTTCCATGTCCCCGGAAGTCGAAGCCGTACAAGGCATAGTTCTTCTCCAGGAAGTAGTTAACCAGATTCCCATACCTGCCAGAATGCTCTCCGCTGCCGTGGGCGATGGCGATAATGGCTTTACAGTCCATCTCCGGCTTCCAGCACTGAAAGTACAATTTGCTGCCATCCGTGCTGGCAAAGAATCCTTCATCGTGAATCATGAAACCTTCCTCCTGGGAGTATCAAAGTAGGAGTATCAAAGTAGGAGTATCAACACAGGAGAAGCAAAAACGGGTCGCAAGGGCTGCGCTAAATCCTGATTTGTTTGTACGCGGGATACTGCGCTAATCGGGCGGCACGCCGCGGCATTGAATGTTCGTTTACGCCGTATTCATCGCAGGGGGGTGGAGCAAGCAGACTCAACTTGTCGGCACTCTCTACTACTTCCTACTACTTCCTACTACTGTCCTACAACTGTCTCAGCGGCTAACGAACATCGTAACGAATGAAGGCAAGAAATGCGCAGGCAAAGGCGATGAAGGTAAAGATTGCAAGTAATCCAAAATCCAGAATTGATGCTTGTACAACTTCTGTCACCGATTGCTGGGTTGGGGTAAAGCGTGGCATGTCGCTGGAGTCGATAGCCGTGTTGCCGGCTCCGGCATAACCAAGGCCGCCGCTGCGCCCTGCTCTTTGTTCTGCCAGTAGGGCAGCCTGCTCATCTTGTTCTTCCTGCCATTTTCTGGCGACATAGGCGTTGTAGGTCTCGCGATAATCTAACATCTGATCTTCGATTCGATTCTTCATGGAGGTATTTGTACCTCCCAGGTTCATGGCCGTAAGTTGGTACGCAGAAGCCGGAGAAATGCGAGAAATAAGAAAGGCGACCCGTTCCTGTTCGGCCTTGCCGTTGCGTAAGTTTTCATTAACTCTACGGTTATTCTCTTCGATAAGGATTTCCATTTCAGCTAATAGCCTGTTGGATTCCTCATTATAAAGTTCGATGTTTGCCGTGTAATAGGCTCGCCTGTCCGTCTCAGACATGCCCTGGGCCGGGGCCATCATCTCCTGATAGCGTAAATTTCTGGTTGCTTGCACTTCACCTTGTGCATCGGCACGGAAACGGTCCTTCTGACTTTCGATTTCGGCAATGGTGGGTACTGCTACTAACTGCCCGGCCGCCATTACTGCGCCGCGAGGAACAATTAACACCAGGGTAATCCAGACTACGAGTAGCAGAAGAAATGACACAGCAGAATTTCGAGTCAGGGCAGAGACCAACAGTCCCAGGGCGATGAAAAAAGTGAAATAGAGAATCGAGACTCCTATTAAGCTTCCTACCTTTAGCCATTGTGTAGCCGTCATGGGAATCCCGTATACCATGAGCAACAGCAAGCCGATCAGTATCGGTATCAACAGCGGAATGGTAAGCCCCAACCAGGAGCCTGCCAGTTTTGCAAACAGATACTGACCGCGGGCAATGGGATTAGAGAGAACCAGCTTCAGTGTCCCGCTTTCCCTTTCGCCATTGATAGCGTCATAGGTAAACACGATAGCGAATAGAGACAGCACTACCTGTACGATGAAGGTGAAGTCGATGGATCGAAACACCGCGAAAATGGGGTCGTCAGAATAGGCGCTCTGCTCCAGTTTAATATCCTGCTCAGCACTTATCTCTGAGAGTCGTCCTATATCAAAATTGACGCCAGAAACAAAAATCTGCATTGGGTCGGGTTGGCGATACACTCTGGTTGGCAAGCTACGAAATGAAGTCGCTTCTGCAATCTGCTGGTCAACCCAATTGCTTGCGGTTTCATATTGAGCTACAGACGAGCGGTATTCATTGATACCAATAAATATACTGAGCAATATCAGCACAGAGCACACACCAAAGGTCGCGACAAACTTGGGACTCTGAAGAATCGATTTGAGTTCCTTCTCGATCAACACCTTAAGCATTGGCAATCTCCGTTGCAGGCGCTAAACCTGGCTGGCTGATTAATACAGCAGATTCTCTATCGCACGTCATAGCGGTTAAATCTTACAAAGGCGCCCGCAAAGAAGAAGGCGTTAAACATAAACAGCAGACCCATATCGGGCAGTGAGTCGTTAATAGCCTCGCTGGCAGGCGGTGGCTCATAGGCAAACAAAGGCAGCTCTCGGGTATCGATGGGCGGAGGCTCTTCTACTACAACCGGCGCACCGTGACCGACATAGGCTTCGCCGCCGAAATCTACATTCTTACTGCGCATGAACGCGGCGAATTCCTGTTGATAGGCATTCGCGGCGTCTTGATAAGACGCTCTTAACTCCATGGAGGTGAAGGCCAAATCAGAAGCCGCCAGTGAGAACGAGGCTGTTGGAGAGACTCGAGCGAGGGAGAATGCAACCTTGGTGCGAAGGTTTGAGCTATTGGCTCGCTGCTCGTTGAGCTGCTCCACAAATATTCGCATCTGCTCGTCCTGCATATCCTGCTGTTCGCCTCGAAAAGCCTGCATGCCTTCCATCATCAGCCGGTGATCTGACTGATAGTTTTGCTGGGTCCATGCCTGCATAGCGGCCATGTTTTCATTGAACAGCTGGGCTGAATATTTGCCTTTCTCAAAATCGACTTCATCGACGCTAGCTACCTCGACGATGCTACCGGCCGCCAGCACCGAGGTTCTGGGAATGATCAGCACGGCAAAAATCCACGCTACCACCAGGATCAAGAACGAAGAGGATGAGCGTTGTGTCAGGGTTGAAACAAAAACCGAAAGTGTTAGAAACACACCGAAATACAAGGTTCCGGTAAGAATCACCATACCCAGGCGCAGCCAGGAATCCGCGTTCATGGGGACACCCAACAGGGGTAGCATCAGGCAGCCAATGAGAATAGGGATCATCAGTGGAATAATTAACGCCAGAAACGAGCCAACGATTTTGCCGAGAATATATTGATCTCGGGGTACTGAATTGGCGAATGAGAGAGCCAGCGTGCCCCGTTCCTTCTCACCATTGATGGCATCGTAACCAAATAAAATGGCGAACAGGGAAAGCACGATGGCAAAGATGAATTCCAGATCCAGAAAGCGGAACACCGCAAAGATAGGATCTTCATTGAAGCGGCTGCCTTCGGAGCGCAGTTCGCCGCGAACATCCATATTGATGGTACGGCCAATATCGTTGGAGACTCCCGATACCAGTGCGGCTAATGGCTGTGGCGGAAGAATGATTCGATGATCTATATCCGCCCAGTCGGTGACGCCTTCCATCTGCCGCATATTTTCTGTGACAGCTGCATCATAGCCTTCCATACTGGACTGATAACTACGTGCTCCCACATAAAATGCCAGTAGAATGAGCACGGCGCAAACACCAAAGGTGATGGCAAACTTGGTTGTTCCGACTATTTCTCGTAGCTCTTTATCTAGTATGATTTTAAACATGGTTCTAAATCCTCTAGGTTAATCCGCCTCGGCGGTCTACGTGCTTAATTAGCTGTTTCGGTGTTCTGCTCTGATTCTACATGTCCGGCCATATATTGGACATACAGCTTTTCGAGGTTTTCCCCCTCCAGGTCTTCGGCCGCACGCTCCATTACCAGCTTACCCTGATTCATAATGCCTATAGTATCAGCTACTTCCTTCGCTCTAAAAATATCATGTGTCGACATCAGTATCGCCTTACCCTCACTGCGAAGGTCGCTCAGCAGCCGAATAAACTCCATGCCGGCACTGGGGTCGAGCCCTGAGGTGGGCTCATCCAGTAGTATAGCGGGAGCATCTTTCAAGATCGCAATGGCGATGCCACATTTCTGCTGCATACCCTTGGAAAAGCCCTTAAGCCGTTTATTATGTGCTGATTCTTGCAGGCCAACCCGTAATAACACGTCGCGATAATCAGCCTTGGAATAGTCGGTTTTACCACCCAATTTCGCGAAAAAATCCAGGTTCTGAACGGCCGTGAAATTAGGATACAACCTCACATTTTCTGAGACATAGGCAATTTTCTGTTTCGCTGCCAAAGGATCCTTGTGGGCCACTATACCGTCGATGCGGGCTTCGCCCTCGCTGGGCTCGATAAAGTTAAGAAACAGATTAATGGTTGTGGTCTTGCCCGCCCCGTTACCGCCGAGCATGGCATAGATGGTGCCAGGATTGATCTTGAAGGAGACGTTGTCCAGCGCCAGCACGCCATCTTCGTAACGTTTGCTCAGATTAACGGCCTCCAGTCTTGGGCCGGAATATACCTCTGGGGCATGTGAACTGGACTGACTGGTACTGCTGGAACTGGCTGCCTGGCTCATCTATTTGCTACCTTTTTTAGCGGGCTGTTTTTTAGTCGTTCTTTCTTTTAGTTACTCTGTCTCAAGCTGCCAATAACAGGACAGCAGGGTGAGCATGGATCAACGTCGGGACAGCTTGATACCAAAAACCACGATACCCAAGACCAGGCCAACTATCAGTAAGATGAGAATAAGCGTTCCATACACATTGGCATCCTGGCTTATTTGCACAGTAATCGTCTTGTCTTCGCCTCGAATCGGCAAATCATCGGAAAGCGAGGTGGTTCTTACCCGAACTTCATAGCGCCCCTGGATTATGTCTGCAGGTGGGGTAATAAATAGCTCAACCTTGCCTTCCTGATTGATATCCAGCCTTGAAATTAAATCCGGCTCAACGCGCTCTACCCAGTTAAAGGGTGCGTCAACTTCAACCTGAACATTGTCCAGTCTTCGGGTGCCTTCGTTCACTACTTCGAGGGAGACCTGGACCGTTTCGCCGGCGCTGATGGTATGGAACAGTTGCGGGGCTCTGACCAGAATCTCTCCCAGGCCTCTTGGCACAAGCTCCAAAGCCGTATAGCCAACATCCAAAGCTTGTAATTCAGCAAGGGTCAGGGTTCGATTGCGCAGATCACCAATTTCCTCTGCACGTTCGCGGGGAATCGATACGGCGTAAAAAGGAATAGGGATATCCATATTAACCAGTTGTGTAGGTCTTTCGGGAAGAAACAGACGTAGTGCAATCTGCCTGGTATTAATACCTTCCATAAATTGAAACTGGCTGAGTCGGTTTCCCGATACCGAATCGAGGAAATAGCGGTTGATCTCCGCGGGCAGATTGACTGCCTCGAGTTTGAATGTGTCCGATACGCCGCTGAACAGTTCGATGGACATGGCAAAATCGGTGGTGCCGCCCAGTTCTACTTCCTGGGAAAACTGTTCGGACTGAATAACCGCCTTGTTAACCGAAGCATCTTTTTCCAGAAACACTTTTAAACGCCGTGATGACCCGTTGCCGTAGATAATGTTTACCGACACGATATCGGTATCTACCAACAGGGAAAAATCAATTTCAGCAGGGCTGCCGTAATGTAACTCGTCCACCTTCACTTCATAGGGTAGACCTATGATGGCATCATCATCATTCAGCAAGGAAACGTAAACATCATGCACCACGTCAGGTTGTAAACTTCTCCACAAGTCGTCTTCAAATTCTATCAGCTGCTCGAATTCTGCCCCTCCGGCCGCCGCATTGGCGATGACCAGACTAACTCGTTGTGTACTGCCGGTACCTGAGGCTTCGTATTTGACCGCACTCTGCACCGTCACGTACTGCGCTTCGAACAGGACCGCCAGCATTTGCTGTTGATAGTTGACTTCTGCTTCTACAAAGTTGACCTCGCTTTTATCGAGCTCGGACTTTGAAATCAATTTGCTTTCATACATCCCTTGCAGGCGCTCATATTCGGATCTGGAGGATTCGAAGATTATCTTGGCGCGCTTCAGGCCCAGTAATAAATACTGATCATCGCGTTCATTGAAGAAGGTACCCTGTTGCGCCACAGCCGCCCATGGCAGCAGCAGTCCGACAATTACCATGCAAATCAGAGGATACTTCTGTAGGCCTTTCTTTTCGAGGGTTTTATGCATCGGGGGAATAGACCACATTATCGCTTGCGGCGCAATGAAGAGGCGCTGAAAACTAAGGTTAATGGGTTGAAATTTATGCAATTTTCGAGCGGAAGTCTGATTGTCGAACGGAATCCATGGAACAGGCGATAGGGCTCTTCCATCAAGCTTGGAATTAGCTGTCAGACCCCAAAACGTGGCCTGGCCTGAATAGCGGCAACTTCTCTTGTGAACAAGCTCACAGATCAAGCGATAAATTGTCCCTCTCCGATTTTCCTGTGAAGTCCAGCACACTGCTGGCGATCCTGATTGGTCTAGAGTGACCTTACTCAAGTGGCCGGTACAGAACAGCCACAGTACAATCCCGGGGATACGATGATGTTTAATTTCAAACAAACACTTAAGCCAATTATTTCTATCATGATTGCCAGCATTCTATTGCTTTCATCCGCATTAGTAGTGGCGGAGGGTAAAAGCAATGGCCATGCTAAAAATAATGCCAGCAGTCACGGCAATAGTCATGAAAAAAATAGGAATATTGGTGTTGGAAATGCCTCTGACGGCATTAAGGGAAGTGTGATTACTGACAGGGGCATCTATTACACAGGTGATGCCTTGGATATAAGCCTTCGCTTCTCGAGAGGTTCGGAGCTGATAGCGGATGGCAGCGTTGACGCCTATGTCGTTATATTTGCCCCCGCTGCAAGTGACGACGCGGATACCGATCCTGCTGATCCGGTTGATCCTGCCGATCCGGTTGATCCGGTTGATCCGGTTGATCCGGTTGCTCCTGCTGATCCTGCCGATCCGGTTGATCCGGTTGCTCCTGCTGATCCTGCTGATCCCAATGTGGACGCAAACAGTGATCCCTTGACTGATGCGATAGTACTTCCTGTGAGCGATGACGCTAGCAGCGATAGTCAGAAACTATTTACAGTGGACGCGGTCGACGTAGAGTCCTTGCCTGTAGGGACTTATCAGTTAGGTTTGATACTGACAAATCCTGCTGGCGACCCACTTAATATCAATGACTGGTACAACGGCTTGCTGGGCTTGATTGATATAACAGGGCTAACCATCACTGATGAAGCCGTGGACTTCGACCAGGATGGCGATGGCCATGTTGACGATGACGTGGATGGCGATGGATTTTCCGACGACGACGACGATGACGATGACGATGACGATGACGATGACGATGACGATGACGATGACGACGATGATCCTGCTCCTGCGCCGGATCCTGCAAGTTAAACTCTCAACCGGCGCCGATCGCCCGATCGGCGCGTGAATACCGCCGGGGACGGAGCTCAGCTTCTTCCCTGGCATTCGTTTTTATTCTTCGAGGCGGAAATGAAGTGGGTGACGAAGGCTGTCCCCAATTAATCGCTTACGGCGCTTTTCCAGTCCGCAAAAAAGCAAGGGGGCCGAAGCCCCCTATTGTGGGTCTTGCAAATTAAAAAGCTTAAGAACGTGTTTCGCTTGTTTTAAACGGACGGTAAGTCCGCCAGGCGATGGTGCATAGGACAATTGTGCTTAGCATACTTAGGTAGTTTTGCAGGTCATGATAGCCGCGAAAGGCTCGCGGCATAAATGAATACCCCCAATTTACAATCAAGTTTCCCTGCTCAAGGGGAGTTGGCCAATTTAATTCATACGACCCGCCTGAACCAATAAACATTAATAGCACGATACCTATAATTGGCCAATGAAGTTGAATCATGCGCTGCTTGGCTATCAATATCATGCCGACAGCGAGTATCGGAGTTAGCAGATAAAAATTAAAAATAGATAATATTCCTACCAAGACTTTCACCCATAGTGGGAATTCAGTCCCGGGAGACATTCCCGAAAAATCTGCAAGGAAATAGTCTACAATAAAAATAATCGCTCCGGATGTGATAAGTGAAAGAATCAAAATAAGCACAGGGGATAGTACGAAAATAGACTTCGGGTATCGCCATAGCCAGCTTTTCAATTCCGGCTTGTGCAGAATTTCCCGCATTAAGATTTTTTCATCACCTATATCCGCATTGGCTTTTTCCCGGGCTTGTGTTGCTGAGAATCCATCGGCAATGGCCTGACTTTTCAAATCGCGGTAATGGCTGTCGAGTTCGGCGAGGGTGCGCTTAACAAATTTTGGTGCTACACCGCCGCGAATCAATTCAATCTTCATTCTCTGCAGGTTTAACTCTGACATTGTACTCTCCTCAAAATTGCGGCTATACCGTTACTCACCCGGTCCCATTCCCCTTCGAGTTCGTGCAATCGTTTCTGCCCTTTCGCTGTAGTGCGGTAGTAAACGCGAGAGCGATTGCCGACCAGTTTTTCCTTCGCCTTGAGTAAACCACGGCTTTCCAGGCTGTGTAGTGTCGGATAGACCACGCCTTCCGCTAATGCGATAGACTCATTAGAGCTCAGCCGAATTGAGCGTACTAATTCATAGCCATACATTTCCTGCCGTGACAGTAGCCTAAGCACCAGCAGTTCTGGCACTCCCGACATAAATGCGGCGTTGGTTTTGGCCATATCTGTGTCCCTTTATCTTTATGCCTATAATCAATAGGCATACTATACCTATTCATTATAGGTAGGACAAGCGATGGGCAATGAAAGTTCCCTGACAGGGAAGTTTTCAGTTTCTAGGTGGATTCTGCGGGCTTGCCGGTGGTTCGAGGCAAAGTTTGTGTGGTGATTGAGAAACCGGACTGGATAATGTTAGCGCAGGCGTCTAACTCTAAACTTGCGACCCTTAATTTTCCCTTCCGAGAGAATGTCCAGCGCTTGTTTCGCCAGCTTCTGTTCAACGGCGATATAGGAAATCTTGTCGAATATAGTGATCTTGCCAATTTGCTCTCCGGACAAGACGGAGTTTGCCGTGAGCGCGCCGAGTAAATCACCGGCACGCACCTTGTCTTTACGCCCGCCGTTGACAAACAGCGTCACCATCGGCGGATAGAGTTTGAAATTTTCACGGGTTTTTAATGAAGAGGGCTTTTCAATGCTTGCCGGGGAACCTTGATATTCTTCTATTGCTTTGAGTCTTTGCGTTTCCGATGCGGTGAATAGGCTGATGGCCAAGCCTTCACTGCCCGCTCGGCCGGTGCGTCCGATTCGATGAATATGCACTTCCGGATCGCGGGTCAATTCGAAATTAATCACCGCCGCCAGTTCTTTGATATCCAGTCCGCGTGCCGCTACATCGGTGGCGATTAGTATCGAGCTGCTGTTATTGGAAAACTGCACGAGCACCTGATCGCGGTCAAACTGTTCCAAATCGCCATGCAAGGCAAGCGCATGGAAGTCCTGCTGGCGCAACTCGGCGGCGAGTTCCTGGCATTGCTGCTTGGTGTTGCAAAATACCAGAGTGGATTCGGGGGCGTAATGTTCTAATAACGCGATCAGCGTGCTGGTTCGTTCGCCTTTTTCTATTTCATAGAAGACCTGTTTGATCTGCGTGCTGTGATGGGACGCTTCGACACGAATATCAACCGGATCGGTCTGCACGGCATCGCTAATTTTCTTGATCCCAGCGGGATAGGTCGCCGAAAACAACAGGGTCTGTCTTTGCCGTGGCATGCTGTCAATAATTTGCATGATGTCCTCATGGAAACCCATATCCAGCATTCGATCGGCTTCGTCCAGTACCAGTGTTTTCAGGCTATCGAGTTTTAGCGTGCCCTTGCTTAAATGTTTCAGTATTCGGCCCGGCGTGCCAACCACGATATGCGGGTCGCGTTGCAGAGAGGCCAGTTGCGGGCCCATTGGTTTGCCGCCACACAGTGTCAGTATTTTGGTGTTGGGGATGGTTCTGGCCAAGCGGCGAATTTCATTACTCACCTGATCTGCCAGTTCGCGAGTGGGGCATAGCACCAATGCCTGAGTCTGATAGTTTAATACCTCAAGCTTGTTAAGCAGGCCGATGGCAAAAGCCGCGGTTTTTCCGCTACCGGTTTTTGCCTGAGCGATCAAATCCTTCCCGGCCAGAAGAACAGGCAGGCTCTGGGCCTGAATTGGCGTCATCACCTCATAGTCTAAGGACTGAATGCTGGATAACAGTTCGGGTTTGATGGCTAATGTTGAGAATGCAGAATTGGTCACGATTGCTTGGTCCTGGATGGCGGGGCGCGCATGATAGCAGATTACGGGCTGCGCCCGCAGGAGTTAATACTACTCAAGCAGATCAGGATGCCGTTGCAGCTACCCGTTTAGTCACTAAAGAGAAGGGGAGCCCGTGGCTCCCCTTCTCTGGCTACTGTTGTTGGCTAGCCTCTAATGTTCCGGGTCACCATCATAGGCTTTCAGCTCATTGCCCAGCGCTTTCCAATAGTGCTCCACACCTTCTTGCAGTTCCTCCCAGGCATCATCGCTGGCCGCAAGCAATTCCTGAAATTTTTCTTTCGTCTCTTCTTTTAGCGAGTGCAGGCTTTCAATTTTACTGTGTCGCTCAGGTAGTAATTCTGTTTCTGCATTTTTGATCTGTTGTTTGAGCCTGTCGATCTCCCCCTCCAATTGCTGCAGTTTTTCTCTTACCTGGTCTTCGTACAATTTTCTCTTGCTCATGATCGAATTCCTCTGCGATGACTTGTTCAAAATCCTGTTTATATCTGTGCCCATCTTAGTTCCACGCCGGAGGGGACGGCAATGGGAGATAAATCAATGATTGATGATGATCAAGCAAAGCCAGAATATGACTGTGTTCCAGCAGAGGAAAAAAAGGGCATACCGAAGTATGCCCTTTTTGTTTTCTTTGATTGATCTAAACGCTAAATGCGTCGAGACCAGTCAAGTCAACTAATTCTAGAAGTCGACTCTAACACGCGCATAGTAGAATGCGCCTTCGATGCCCCATGGAGTGGAACCAGTATAGGTGTTTCCAGATCCAATAGTGCCGTCGAGGTTATCTACATCAATTGCACCCTCTTCGTCGAATACGTTGTTCGCACCGACTATGAAGGTGTAATTATCGTTCCAGGTGTACGCCGCTTCAACATCCATGATGTTTTCGCCGTCATAGCAGTTATCGACGTAATTAGCACAGTTGATACTGTATCCAGTTCCGTTTGCGCCACGAGCAGTTGGATCGCCTGAGAAGTCTGAGCTAACCCAGTCATCATAGGTACGCAGACGAGCCAGGAAGCGGAAGTCTTCGTAGAAGTGGTTATAGGTAAATACACCTCGATTTTCCGGGTTGAAATTTTCCAGATCTACTACTCGGTTACGATTAACTTCGGAGCCCGCATTGTCAACTTCTGTTTGCGTCCAGTTCCAGGCGCCAATGAAAGTGCCGTTACCCATGTCACCGAAGTCAAGATCCCAGGTACCCACGATGTCGACACCCGTTGTAGTGGTTTCGAAATCGTTGGTATAGAAGGAAACGGAACTCAGGTCAGATGCACCCGGCACGCCCAGTTCTTGCAGGCACGATGCCAGATTACCGACCGGATTAGCCGCCGCCCCCGGACAGTTTTGACCGGATGGAACAGGCAGTCCTGCAATATTGATAGTACCGGTCTGAGCGATACGATCGCTAAGTTCAATATTGAAGTAATCGACTGTTATGTTGATATCCGGTGTCACATCCCACACTACACCCGCCGAGAAGTTACTTGAGTCTTCCGGTTTTAAGTCCTGCGCTCCCAGAAACTGAGCGATGGGGTTGGTAGGCGGAATCTGACCACGTTGCTGTAACTCACCATTGACAGTAATTGTCGATAGCTTGGTTACGTTTTCCTGACCAGGAGTCGGCGCACGAAAACCCGTGTTGTAAGATGCACGCAGTGTTACGTCATCGCTAATACGATAGCGACCGGCGATCTTGTAGTTGCTGGTATCGCCGAAGCTCTCGAAGTCTTCGTAACGGAACGCTGCAGAAGCCGTGAATGCATCGGTTATATCAGCTTCAAACTCGGTATACAGGGCGATGTTTGAACGACCCCATAGACCTGCCTGTTGCGGGCTGAAGCCGGCGAAACCGTGAGCACCAATACTCAAGTTAGGCAGAAGCGTTGTGCCATCGTTATACGTGTTAGAACCGTTCACGTTCTGAAAGGCATAATCACCCGCTTTCCATGATGCTTCTTCACCAATAATGGTTTCGAAGCGCTCATCACGCCACTCACCACCGAAGGCAATGCTCAGGTCTGAAGCCAAACCATCGACAGGCATGCTATACACGAAATCAGCATTGATGTTGGTTTCCGACTGTACATAGGAGCCGATGTCGAAGTCTCGTTGCAGTGCGCCATTGACGATACCGTTGGGTCCATTGGATGGGTTCCAGGTATTGTTAAGGAAAAACGAGACCTTGTTGCGACCATAGCTGCCGCTGAAATCGTAAGTCAGATTAGGGTTAATCTCACCGCGAATACCACCTACAAAGCTGACATCTTGCAATTGTCCACCGAACTGTGGCGTGTAGCCACCAGGAACCACCTGATTCATGACCCAACAGTTTGAAGGCAGGGAACTCAGCGCCGCAAAATCTGCCGCTACTGCAGAGGAATCCAGTGCATTACCGTTGCTGCCAGAGCCCGGGCTGGGCAGAGCAGGACAAGTGGAAGTTACACCGGTCTGTCCTGGCGCGATGGTTGTGTCAACAATGGCTCGAACCCCGTTGTTGGTATAGGTGCCGCCACGATTGTTCGGATTGCGGTAGAAGAACCCCCCTTCGGTCTCACGTTTACCGTAGTTACCAAACGCGTAGACTTCCTGCGTGTCTGAGAGCTCGATGCCGGAATTAAAGAACACATTCCAGTTATCGCGGTATTCAGGACCACCCCAAACCTGCGCATAGGGTTGGGCGACGTTGGCGCGTTGATCCGGATTGCCGGAAGCGATCAGCGTAGCCGCATCGGTACGTTGGGTAGAACGGCTGGTAGCATCTTGCTCACTCCAGGAGCCGGTAATATTTATAAAGCCATCATCACCTAACGGCAGGCCGATATTACCCATATATTGGATGAGGTCACCGTCGCCCTCGCCGAATGAGCCGGTACGGGCTTCGAGAGTCATACCGTCTGGATCATCTTTAAGCACGAAGTTGATTACGCCGGCAATCGCGTCGGAACCGTATTGGGCCGCAGCACCATCACGGAGTATTTCAGTTTGTTTGAAAGCCAAGGCAGGGATGGCGGATATGTCCGCACCCTGAGAGCCGGCAGAGAGAGAGCCACCCAGCTCTGCTATGACGCCGGAACGATGACGGCGCTTGCCGTTGACCAGCACGAGAATATTGTCTGGTGGCAGGCCGCGTAAGGTGGCCGGTCTTACCAGGGTAGCCGCATCCGAGATGGAGTTACGGCTCAAGTTGTAGGAGGGAACTGCCGTCTTCAACATTTCGTTAAGATCTGCGAAACCCATATTATTAAATTCGTCACCACTGATTACATCTACCGGAACCGATGAATCTGATGCACTACGCTGTGGACGCCGTGAACCGATGGTAATAATTTCTTCAACTAGCTCATCCGCTTGTTGTGCAAACACCATCGGCGTATAGGCCACCGGTGCTAACAGAGCAAGCGCTATGGCAGCTGGAAGAATCCTTCTAGCCATCTTAGGTCGTTGTATCATTTACTTTCCCCTTTCTAATAAGTAAAAGTCATTGTGCCTTTGAAGCAGGCCTTGAGATAACGTGGTTTTTTAGCACTGCCTGCAAACCTATGCAGAAGCGAGGCGAAGCGGGCCCGTGCCAGCAGCCACGAATTTTAAGAGTATGACTCTCTGCTCCAAAAGTCCAACTTTGTGGCTCCCTCGGAACTGCTGATAATCTGCGCAAATTATTTCAGCGAGAATTATTTCGTTATTTTGCTGGGGATGCCCGGAAACAGGGCTCTAGGGAGCAGTACTATAGTTCTCGGAGGCGACCCAACTCGCTCGATGGAATGGGCGCAAAAAATGAATGAAACAGTGAATAGATGGCAGAAGCAGCGAAATATCGCCAGCTGATCAGAATTTGGGACACTGGCCCCGTTTTGAGCTTACTTTTCCTTCCTTTGCCTGTGGCTAATTCGAGCCGGTAAGAGCGCTGGTATAAGTGGCCAGGTTAAAGTAATCACGCCATACCTTTATCTTGCCATTTTCCATTTCAAAAATACCGAAACAGGGGAGCTCGATCTGTTTCCCCGCGGCTACGGTGTGATCCATGCGTTCTACCATTACAATATCGCCTTCGGCAATAATGTTGAGAATTTCCCAGTCGGTACTTTCCCAGGGACCTATGAAATTGCCAATGAACGCTTTTACATTGTCGCGGCCTGAAATTGGCTGGGTGGGCATATTGTAATAGACGCCATCGTCGGTAAAGTAGGTAGCCAATTCATCCGCGTCAAGATTGGACCAGGCGGCAACAAATTCTCTTATAATCGTTTCATTTTTTGACATCGTTTCATCCGCAGCCTGGGTAAGAGTGAATTGCGTAAGGCCTAAATAGAGTAGGAACAGGAATTTTGAGCTTATAGTGATCACTCTGTGCATGGGATAGGCGCCTCTTATTTAGCAAATGAAGATTATACCTGTAGACACGCCCTCGGCTAGCGTATTTTTATCTGCTTGTTATTTATGAAGAAATCCGTCGCTATGCGGAAATTGCCTGCTTTCTCACGCTGTCTAGGGCAAGCTCAATCCCGGAATCGGCAGAGTCCTCTGAAAATCCTGTAACTATTTGTAACTATTGGACTATTGATCCTCGTCGTGATGTACCTGCTGCTGTTTATTTGATTAAATACCGGGCAATTTCCTGGATCATCCACAGTACCGGCTGCAAGAATTAGAATAAGGAAAATAATAATAATGTCCTTCCGTAGTTCAGTTAAGAACCTGCTTCCGCCGCTTTCCCACTTCCTGTTATCCACATTCACTGTACTCGCCTTGGTAGCACCGATTGCCTATGGGCAAGCAGGTTTAACCGATGAGGATCTGCAGTTGCTGAAGGGAGTCATGCCGGCGGCACAAAGCTTCGCGGAAAAATCCGGTGAGCCGCCTGTCTATAAAGCCTTTGGTGAGGCACCCGCGGGGGGCGAGGCACCGCTGATTGGTTATCTGTTTGAAACCCCGGATTATCCGCCCGAAGAAATTGGCTATAGTGCGCCGATTCAAGTGTTAGTCGGCATGGACCTTGAGGGAATACTGACCGGGATAAAGGTTTTGTATTATCGCGAATCCTATATGAGCATTCGCGGTGATTTTCTCGCCACTGAGCGCTTTCCTTTTCAGTTCAAGGGGATGTCGGTTAGCGACGGCTTTAGGGTTGGTCGCGATGTGGATGGTGTATCGCGCGCCACACTTACCAGCTGGGCGACTTCCAGAGGAATTCGCAATGCTGCTCGACGTGTTGCTCGGGCCTATCTGTCTGATTCCGATTTTGCGGCCAGTGACGGCAGTGGCGCTACCGCTTTGCAGCTATTGGAAGCCCAGTCCTGGGATGAGATGAAGGAATCGGGCCTGGTTAAGGATTTTCCTATAGTCCTCGAAGATGGCAGTGAGCTGAATCTCACCATTGCCTTTATGGGGACGGAAGGACTTGGTGATTTGATGGTGGGTACGGCCGACTATTCTCGCGCCGATCGTGAAGCCAGTAATCGAGTGGCGAACGGCAATATGGTGCTGATCGGTATTGACGGCAATGCCTCCTCTCCATTCAGGCAGGAGCGCCTGGCGGTGATGCAAGGTGAGGAAGTGTATTCAATTGAACGCCGTCGTTTTGTGTATGTGGGCAGTGCTGATGCAGGCAAGATCGAGGGCAAGGTTCGTTTTGCCGGAGCGATGGTGCTGGATGAGGCGATCGACCTGGCGCAGCCATTTACTGTTTTGTATGACACTGGTGTGGAAGCCACGAACCTGGAAGATATTGCTCAAGTTGAATATCAGGTTCCGCCGCTGGCTCTGGCTCTGGCTCAGGGCCGACCGGTGCCGGCAGAATTTTTGCCAGAGGGTGGGAGTCGCAATAATTTTTCTGACTTCGAGGAAGAGGGTGTTTTTGAAAGTCTGATCAATAACGCACAGTGGTCTGAAGTTGCGGCGCTTTTGGTTTTGTTTGCCTTGGTAATGACGGCGTTCTTACGCAAGAGTTCTGCCATTCGTTGGGTTGCGCTCGCCTACACGCTCGGTTATCTGGGATTCTATAACGGCACATTCCTTTCCATCTCGCATATCACTAACGGCATCAAACTTGGTCCATCGATGTTTCTTAGTGATTTGCCGTTGCTATTGATTATAGTGTTTACAATTGTGACTACTCTGTTTTGGGGTAGAGTGTTCTGCTCTTCGCTGTGTCCGTTTGGTGCCTTGCAGGATTTTATGACCCGGATTCTGCCGCGTAAATGGCAAAGAGAACTGCCCCAGGCGATTCACGATAAAGCGATCTACATCAAGTATGGAATATTGGCGATGCTGATTATTACCTCCCTGACTTACAGTGAGTTGAGCATCTTCCAGTATTTTGAACCTTTCGGTACACTTTTTTACTTCAGTCAGTCTGTGCTGTTGTGGGTTATTCTGCTAGGCATTCTGCTAGGGTCCTCCATGATTAGCCGTTTCTATTGTCGTTATGCCTGTCCCCTGGGCGCGGCTTTGGGTGTGATGGCACTGATTTCTCCCTGGCGCATAACGCGGGTGCAACAGTGTCAGGTGTGCAAAGTTTGCGAGCGCGGCTGTCCGACAGGCGCGATCCGCATGGCGGAAATTGACTTCAAAGAATGTGTGCGCTGCGATGTTTGCGAAATCAAGTTGATCGCCAAGTCTGGCGTTTGTAAGCATTCGGTGGAAGAGGTAAAGGCCAGGCACAAGACCTGGGAGCCGATCGCGGTTAGCTGATCTGGACTGTGTTTGATGGTTGATTGAGATTGATCGGCTATCAGGCGTGGCCAGAAAAAAGGCTATTCAGAAAATTTTTAAAACGCAATACAGGAGCTTGCGCGGCAATTAGCGCTCTGCGACTCGGCCGGCATTCAAGATATTTGATATGGCATGATTGCCTTCGTGACAGGCATATTCATACATTACATATTCATCATCGCTTGTCAGCGGCATAGCAATGGTAAAAGGCTGGGTGAAATTCACCGGATCGGTAATTCTTGCCTCCCACATGATTGTGTCTTCACTCACGCGAGTGAATCTTTCTACCACGTGTAAATCTTCAGAAACGGGCACACCTTTTAATCTACCCCCTGCGGCGCTACTGGCAATCATTCCGCGGTTATTGTAATTGGTGGTTTCAACCACTAAGGTTTCATCTTCCCAATGGGCAATTGAATCGCCCATCCACAGTTTTATTCTCGAGTCCAGATGGGCGCTCTTTTGCAGTGGAATGACGCGGACATCGTGAATCATTTCATGCACGATTGTTACGGTATCGGGAGTTTGGATAATTCGGTAGGCGTTGTTGTAGCCGGCGGGCAGCATAGAGCCGGGTACACCACGGGTGATGCAGCGATCCCATACTGAATGATTTACCCAGTGATCTTCGACATGGGCGAAAGCATAGTCTCTTATGGCCTCGGCCTCGGGGCGTATCGGTGCTCGTCCAGAGGGTGGGTCGACGATCATGGAGGTCTGACCGGTAGAGAGTACGGTGTCGCCTGAATCCAGCCAGATCTGGTTATAGCCGCCAATGTTACCGCCCACATCGACGTCAATATTGTCGTCGGCAAAGGCGCGCCGCTCGGCGATGCTGGCTTCCATCGCGGCAATTTCATCATCGGAAAGAAATTGTTTGCCCGCCATTGAAGCAGGACGTTCTATGGGGGTGATGGTGTCGTTGGTCCAGAGACCTTGCAGATCGGGTTTACCGTCGGCGGTACGGCCGTTGATCCAGGTGTCGGAGGATTGGGCGATGGCGCTTGGTATAAGGAGCAGACTGAGGAAGCTCATAGAGGACAGGAATAAAGCCAACTGCTTGTTGGTTCGGGCAGTGACCATATTCCTATCCTCTTATTGGGCTGTGTTAGCTTAAACTTCTCCGGCTTAGCGACCGTTTACGCCATCTTCAGTTAGCCAGTTCAAATCGTCTTTGCTCTGATCCAGAAGATTTGCACGGCTACGACGTCTCTCGTCGTCATCTCTTGCCGCCGCTAATACATCCCCGGGAATCTCTCCGCCGACGACGATGCCGCGCTTCTTGGTGGGGGCAAAGTAGATCCGCGCATTGGCCATTTCATCCGTGGTAGTAGGCCCATACTCAACGGCTGCCGTGGGATCAGGATTCCAGCGATTCTCCGTGGAATTGTCGAACCACCAGCTCATGTGCAGAGTTGAACCGGCCGGGATAAATTTTGGCTCCTTGTATTCGTAGAGGAATTGCCAGTTAAAATCGTATTTTGGCACCCACAGCAGCACCTCTCTTTCGCCGTCGGGGTATTCCACTTCATAGCGCATGGCCTTGCCGCGATAGTGCATGTGGGGACCCATCGATAACAAAAAGATATCTTCGTCGATGTCATGGGTATTGGTGACCTTGTAATTCGGATCACCTGGCGGAATTGTCCAGCCACTGTTCGGTAATAAATTGGTTTCAACAACGTGATCGATCACGGCGCCGTCCTTATAAAATACGAAACCGGCACGGGTTAGATCATTTACCGCCGTACCTTCGCCGGGATTCTTGTGATAGTGCATATTGACGGTAATAAAGGGGTCTTCCGGCAATAACACGCCCCAACCTTCAGGATAGGAGAAGGGACCGCGACCGGGAACACCCACACCCATATGACTGGAAACGATATGGTGAACCCAGGGACCACCGGGATCCAGTTCTGCGCTTGCAACCCATTTTGGCTCATCGTGTGCGCCGGGAGGTACCGGCATCTGTATCGTGGGCTGCCAGTCCATGACGTCGTCTTCGACGTGAACTGGGCGGTCAAACTGCACCACCAGATCGGGGTCGCCTATCCACCAACCGGAATTCGGTAGTTCCGTAGTACCATCGCTTGCCGCCAGAGTGTGGGAGGCCGCGTCAGCAGGATTGCCTTCCAAAGCACCGCCGTCTACCCAGGCCACCAGTAAATTAAGTTCGTCGTCATCGATATAGCGTTCATCTTTGAATTCGCCGCGATGCCGTTCGTGGGCACCCCAGGGTGGCATATAGCCGGTGATCAGGGCGTTCTTGATGAGAGGCGCCCATATCTTCGCTTGCGCATAATCATTTAACGGCATTGGGGCGGATATGCCACCCACATCGGGTCCATCTGGCTGATGACAGGCCACACAATTTTTCTGAAAAACTGGCAGGGCATCGGCGTAAAAAGTAGGCGCTGCACCCTGTGCTTGAGCAGAGCTCAGGCCGATCGCGGCGGACAGGCCGAGAAGCAGCGTGGGCAGACGCATAGAAAGAAGTTGAGTACGGGATTTCATGGGGGTTCCCTTGTTAATTTGTAGTTATGCAGAGACTAATAGCAAATGCGGCAAATGTCTAAGTTTTTCCGACCATTCGTCGGCAAAAAAACTATCTGGTTAATAATCGTAAATACCGATCAACCAAATCGTAATAAGTCATTTTACCGATAATAAGATTGGCGCTATATTGCTCCCAATGGGGTTGGTAAGCAGCTTCGTATCAAGTATTCGGTGAGGTGAGAGATGATGAATTCAGTGGTTCCAGATAGCGTATTTAAAACCCGTGTCAGAGACGAGTCGGGAGAGGGCGACAATCCCTTTGCGTGGAAGGACCTTGCCAGCGATGAAATTTTCAACAATCGAAGGGTAGTCGTGTTTGCCCTTCCCGGTGCCTTCACTCCCACCTGCAGTAGCACCCATATGCCGGGTTATGAAGCGCATTACGATGAGTTGAAGGAATTGGGTATCGATGAGGTTTATTGTCTGAGTGTTAACGATGCTTTCTCGATGTTTCAGTGGGGCAAATTATTGCAGATAAGCAAGGTGCAAATGCTGCCAGATGGGAATGGAGACTTCAGCAGAGGGATGGGGATGTTGGTGAAAAAGGAAAACCTGGGTTTTGGCTATCGTTCCTGGCGTTACTCCATGCTGGTGGAGGACGGGGTAATCAGCAAACTCTTTGCCGAGCCGGGTAAGTCTGATAATTGCGAAAGCGATCCCTTTGAATGCAGTGACGCGGAGACTATGCTGGTCTATTTGAAATCTCTCTCGGCAGATTAAACGTGTGCCGTTGTCGCGGCGGTTAGCGGTTAAATTTGATGGCGCCGCCGTATTTTTTTTGCAAGCCCTTGTCGATTCAGCTTGCAGTGATTCAAACCTTGCCGAAAAGCCGTTGGCAACAGACGAAGTGGTTAGCGGCTGCACAAGCAGGGATTCATTGTCGGGGTAAATCCCCGCCAGCAAGATCACTTTTTTAATCTTTGCCAAAGCGCTTGGTTTGGGCGGCCTGATACGCTGTTTTTAATTCAGCGACCTTTTGTAGCGAGGCAAGATAGTCGGGATTTTCCACCGCGATGCGCAGAATTTCCTCGTTCATGGCGTCAAAATCCCCCGTTGCCTGTTCGCGCAATTCGCCTGCTGATTCGGCCATATCCAATCCATTTTGCAACAGCGCAAAGTTTATTCCATCCTCTGAGAATGCCTGGCGCGTTTCTGAAATCATAACTCTTGCGTTTTGTTGCTTCAGTTGGCTTAAGAATACTGGCTCGCATGATCTCTGAGCGATATAGGAATAGGTTGATCTTTCGGTTTTGCAGAATATATCGAATTTGTCGCCTTCGTTCAGGTCGTTGAAGAGTCGATACAGATTATCTTCTTCACGAATGATCTCGTGACGCATGGTCATCAGGGTACGCTGCCCCGTTACATTGATCTGTTCAATTTCGCGATTGGAAGTCTTGGCTTGAGTTGAAATAGCTTCGGCTACAGCAGTTTTATTCTCGGCCGCGAAGCAGGCCAAGCTGGTAAGACTCAGTGTCAAGTAAATAGCAATGGTCCGGCTTATTAAAATAGGCATGTGTCTTACCCCTGCTATTGCGCTAATATCTCGTTTCGCTTACTCGCTTTATTGTAAGCGTCTGCTATTGTAACTGATTGAATTTATTGTAACTGATTGAATTTATTGTAACTGATTGAATTAAATAACAACCTAAACTAACTGTCAAAACTAGCCATTCAAATTATTTGAACTATTTAGGCTAAACCACTTATTCTAAACCCCGTGCCCAGGTTTTCTACTTAAATATTCGGAGTATTCAATATCATGCGTTCCTTCAATACCCTCTTGGTAATCGGCTTCTTGCTCAGTTCAGCAAGCCTGTTTGCACAGTCTGATGATACGGTTCGATACGAGTGGGATCTCACTGAGATCTATGCTTCGGTAGATGACTGGGATCTGGCCATGACTGAAATTTCTGCACGCATAGCGGCGCTGCCGAATTACCAAGGGAGTCTGGGCAATAGCGCCGCATCTATGCTGGCGGCTATGGCTGAATATTCAGCTACTAATAAGGAGGTTGCTAGAGCCTATGTGTATACCTCTCTGGAGCGAGACGCCGACCAGCGTCAAGCGCAGGCGCAAGCCCGCTTCGGCAGGGCCCGGCAATTGCTTTCCGATATGGAAGAAGCAACATCCTGGATTAGGCCGGAGGTGCTCGAAGTTGGCGAGACAAAAATAAATCAATTTCTGGCACAGGAACCGCGTCTGGCAGATTTCGAATTCATGTTGCAGGACATTTTGCGGCAGGCGCCCCACACCCTGGATGCGAAAACCGAGGCTATTCTGGCCCAGGCCAGTATGGTGCTCTCATCAGCAGAACAAATTTATGAAAATTTCGCCAATGCAGATATCCCCTGGCCGACGGTAACACTGAGTGAAGGCACAGAGGCGACATTGAGTCAGGCGGGTTATGGCCGCTGGCGTGGTACGGCGAATCGTGACGACAGGAAGCTGGTTTTCGATACTTTCTGGGCTACCTGGGAGCAGTATGCCGATGGTATGGGTGCGACCCTGGCCGCCGAAGTACAGTCCAATCTGTTTTCCGCGCGGGTGCGCAATCATGATGGCGTGTTAGCGAATAATTTGTTCGACGACGGTCTGCCGCCGGAAATTTATACGCAACTGGTTACGCAAGTTAATGCAGCGCTGCCGGTGTTTCATCGCTATCTGAAATTGCGTGGCACCATGTTAGGTGTGGATGATTTGCGTTACTACGATATCTATCCACCGTTGGTGCAGGTTAATACCGGCGTGTTCGACCTGGAGCGTTCAAAAGAAATTACCTTCGCCGCCTTAGCGCCATTCGGTGAAACCTACCTCTCTCTGCTGCAGCAGGGACTCTCTCAAGATTGGATGCACAGTCATCCGCAACCGGGGAAACGCTCTGGCGCCTATATGAACGGGTCGGTTTACGATGTACATCCCTATGTGCTACTCAACCATAACGATGACTACAATTCAGCCTCTACCTTTGCACACGAATGGGGGCATGCGGTACATACGCTATTGGCGCAGTCGAATAATACCTGGGAAAATGCAGAATATTCGACCTTCATTGCGGAGATGGCATCCACTATTAATGAGATTCTGCTGGAAGAATACATGATAGAAAATGCCCGCAGCGACGAAGAAAAATTGTTTTATTTAGGTGGCGCGCTGGAGAGTATCCGCGGCACGTTTTTTCGACAAACCATGTTTGCCGAGTTTGAATTGGCGATTCATCAGGCCGCAGAAAGAGGTGAGCCGCTTACCGGGCCGAGGTTCACCGAGATGTATGGCGAGTTGCTGAAGCGCTATCATGGCCACGATCAGGGCGTATTAACCATTGATGACGCGTACACCGTTGAATGGGCTTTCATTCCGCATTTTTATTATGATTTTTATGTTTTCCAGTACGCGACTTCGATTACTGGTGCGGCCTGGTTCGCCGAACAATTTCTCGCTGGCGATGTAGCCGTGCGTGATGCCTTTATCCGGGTGTTAAGTGCAGGCGGTTCAGACTACCCCCATGAAATATTACTTAAAGAAGCGGGGCTGGATATGACCCAGCCCGAGGCCTATGCACCTGTGCTGCGGAGAATGAATAATCTAATGGATAGGATAGAGGAGTTGTTGTAGTTATTTATTGTAGTTATTTATTGTAGTTGTTTAATGTAGTTGTTTAATGCCGCTGTTGTTTTCTCCTGCGTCAACACTGCGCATTGGAAGGCGGGTCGGCATTCGCCGCAGGCTAATAATAGCAGAAGCTATTTTTACCGACCCATCCCTTGCCACTAATCGGCGAAACTGGCCGTTGATTTAGGATGTGCATATAACCACTCAACCACCTGTTGGCTGAAGGTCTCCGAGAGATTCGGCACATGAGAGCCGCCGGCTATAGTCCATAATTCTGCCGAGCCGCCAGTCTTGCAACCTTGGGTGAATAGCAACACGGAGGATTCGTGACCGGCGATATTGCCCTCCAGGTCGCGCAGTTCGCGCTTGGCCCCCTTGTTAGCACAGCCATTGTATTCGGCCCAACGCGTCACGCTTTGAATTGCGCTTGGGTATGGGTTGCCCTGAATAGCATCGCCCTCATAGGCGATGGTGCCATCGGCAGTGCCATGAATCTGCAGAATATACACGGGATTTTCCGGCGCCGCGCGCTGCTCAATGTGGTTGGCGCCCGCCAGACTGACGATTGCAGCAATCGTCTCAGAATGATCGTAGGCGGCGCGATAAGACATGAAGCCGCCATTGGAATGACCGATCAGGTACACCCGGTTTGCGTCGACATTATATTCGGACTTTACCGTATTGATGATGTCGAGGATGTAAGCGGAATCATCAACCTCGCTGCTGAAAAAATTACAGCAGGCTGTAGAGGCGTTCCAGAAGCGATTCTCGTCACCACCCGCTTCTTTGTCACCATCGGGAGACACCAGCAGAAATCCATAGCGATCGGCGATCTTGCTGAATCCCATATAGGAATCCTGTCCGGTGCCGCTCGATGAATAGCCGTGCAGTAGCACGATCAAGGGGCTGGGGATGTCGCTGTCATAAGTGTCTGGCACAGTCAGCGGTAACGCGCCGCGACCGAGGTCGATAGATTGTGCCACAAGCAGGCCTGAGCACAGCGTCAGCACCAGTGCAGCAAGCAGGGATTTAAGTTTTAGCATTTTGCAATTCCTTGTTTTACGTAAAATTCACCTAATAATTGTTGAGTAACCCTTCTGCAATAAAAGGGTAGTTGATCTGGCCGCTAATAAATTCTCGAACTTTTTACGGTGTTAAAATTACCTTGCCGGTTGTCTTGCGTCCTTCCAGAGCCCGGTGTGCTTCCTGCGCTTCGGCTAAGGGGAAAAAATGTTCAATCCGCAACTTTAGTTTTCCTTCATTGATCCAGTTAAAGACATCACTGGTACGCCACACCAGGTTTTTCCTGTCGGCGGTGTAGGCAAATAGAGTGGGTCGGGTCAGGAACAGGGAACCCTTGGGTCCTAATGTGGCTGGATTGAATTCGGTCACCGGTCCGCTGGCATTACCGTAAAGTACCATATAGCCCAAGGGCTGAAGACAATCGATGCTTCTGTCGAAAGTATCCTTGCCGACTGAATCATAGACCACATTTACGCCGCGACCGTCGGTAATTCGTTTCACTTCCGGTAAGAAATCCTTCTCTGAGTAGAGTATCACCTCATCGGCACCTGCCGCTCTGGCGAGCTCAGCTTTTTCTTCGGTCGAACAAGTACCGATAACAAAAGCACCGGCCATTTTTGCCATTTGAATCAGTAGCAGGCCAACGCCACCGGCGGCGGCATGGATCAGGCAGCTATCGCCGTTCTTGATGGGGTAGGTGGACTGGGAAAGATAGTGCGCCGTACAAGCTTGCAACATCGCGGCAGCGCCTTGATTAAAGGAGACGCCATCGGGGAGATTGACCAGTTTCTCTTCCGGCACGGCCGCATACTCGGCATAGGCGCCCGGGACACTGGTATAGGCTACGCGATCACCCTTCGCGAACAGGGTAACTTCAGGCCCGACTTCTTCCACCGTGCCTGCCCCCTCAAGACCCAGCGTGGCGGGTAAAGGAATCTGATACAAGCCGGAACGCTGATAGGTATCGATATAGTTGATGCCCGCTGCCTCGATTTTTACCAATACATCCTTGGCGCCCAGGCTTGGGACCTCTACCTCTTCATAGGACATCACCTCGGGGCCGCCGTATTCTTTGACTCTTACCGCTTTCATTAGCTCTACCTTGCGTAAAAAAGTCTATTTATCGCAGAAATCGATGACGCTGACAAATCCGTGCCGAATTCTCGCCGGCCACTGGACGGCAGATGGCAGCGGGTTTATTCTCCAGCATGCCTGCAGAAATAGTAAATAATAGTGAGAGTCACTTATGTCATTACATCTAATATCACGCCCATTACGTTTTTTCTCGTCCCTGATCATCCTGTTTATGAGTGGCGTAACGGCGCAAGCACAGAACACAAATCCGGCCCCGCCTTCTATTACTGAACCGCTGATACTGAATACCTTCGAAGTGGAGCAGATCAAGCTGGTGCCCATTGCGACAGGCCTGGCAAATCCCTGGGGTATGGCGTTTCGAGACAATGGCGACATCTTGATTACCGAGCGTTACAGCGGAAAACTGCGACTGGTGCGGGATGGAAAATTAGTAGAGAAAGACATTCCCGGTGTGCCTGAGGTTTACTCGGAGGTTTTCCGCGCCGGCCTGATGGCTGTCGCACTGCATCCAGATGATGATCAAGTGGTTTACCTGACCTATACCAAGGCGATCATGCATGAGGGTGAACCGAGTCAGGCCGTGGCGCTGGCGCGGGCCAGGCTGGTAGAGGACAAGCTAACGGAGGTTGAGGAAATATTCGTCGCCAAAGGCGTGGATAGTGCAATTGCCGCGGCTGCCTTGCTATTCACCCCCGACAATAAATTAATGATGAGTGTCGGTGGCTCCTATGTGTTTGCCGCCACCGGTGAATATGCCCAGGACCCGGCTGTGCATTATGGCAAGTTGCTGCGCTTGAACGCCGATGGCACGGCGCCGGATGACAATCCCTTTGTTGCCAGTGGTGAATATTTACCCGAGGTTTATTCAGTGGGACATCGAAATCAACTGGGGCTGGCTTTGCATCCAGAAACCGGCGCGCTATGGGCTAGCGAGAACGGACCCCAGGGCGGTGACGAAGCCAATATTATTCTGCCTGGGAAGAACTATGGCTGGCCGCTTGCCTCCTATAGTCGCCAGTATCGCGGCGATTGGGTATCGCAGACCCCGTGGCTTGCCGAGTACGAAAATCCAACCGTACTGTGGTGGCCTTCGATTGCGCCGGCGGGGTTAACTTTTTATAGCGGCGAACACTTTCCCGCATGGCAGGGCAATTTATTTGTCGGCTCAATGATGGAAGGCAGGCTGCCTGGCACGGGTCATCTGGAACGCATAGTCTTTAATAGTCGCGGCGAAGAAATTCGGCGTGAAGGTTTGTTGCGTGAATTGAATCATCGGGTGCGCGACGTGCAACAGGGGCCAGATGGCTATCTGTATGTGTTAACCGACGAAGCAGACGGCGCCTTGCTGCGCATCGAACCGGTGGAATAAACAACGAGCCAGAACTGGCCTGTAATATGGTTGTTAATGCTGGTCAAAAATTTATGCGACAGAGTTTGTTACGGGGTCTCTGGCTTGGAGGCTATTGCCCCCGAATCGAATTTAAAGCCTTTTAATATAGTGTATCTGGCGCCCTCTGGAATGGTGTCGGACTTGTACAGGTAAAATTTTTCGACCTTGATGTTCCCCCACTGCTTGCCCACGTATTTCTCCTGCATTGCGGATAGTCCAATTTTTGCCTGTTGGCCAAATCTGGCCAAGGTGACATGGGGGATGTAGGGTTTCTGTTCCGCGTTGAATCCCAATGATGCAAACGAGTCATTTAATTCGGAGGCGATTGACGTCAGGTAGTCTTCGGGTTCTATGCCAACCCAGATCGAGTTCTTGAATATACCGATTCCCCGGCATTGCAGTTCGAAAGAATGATATTTTGACGCGAGTTCCCCAAGCAGGAGTTTAATCGATGGAAGCTGATCTTTGTTCGCCGAGCCGAGAAACTTTAGCGTGATATGCAGGTTCTGTGGCGGCGTAATTCTCAGTTTGTTGTTTTCATCATTGGCACAGGCCTTGAGGTCGTCGATCAGTGGCTGTAACTGTTCGAGCAAGGAGTATTTGAGGCCGACGAAGCAGCGTAATTTGTTAGGCTTGGGTTTTTTTGGCATTGCGTGAGCCTGTATCCTGGCAGCATGAGTTGAAGCTGAGCTAATCACAGGAATCGGAGCAGCCTGGTATCAGTAAAAAGATTGAAGGCCAAAGTACTCTGATCCTTTTGATCATGATTTTTTAGATCTTGCCTTTAACTCTGTCCATTTTTCCATTATTGGTGGTGTTTAAACATAGCGCCAGAATCGCCGAACAGCTCTCCCTGCAACGATATGTCACGGGCGTGGCGTTCTGGCTTTCGGTCCTAGCTGTGTCGGAATGATCTCATAGGCTCGGCGTATCCATTCACACATCAGCGGCCGCGTATCCCGTGGATCAATAATTTCCTCGATGCCGAAGGCTTCCGCAGTGCGGAAAGGCGATCGATATTGTTCCAGCATGTCTTCCAACTCGCGACGGCGGGCGGCGGGGTCTTCGGCCGCCTCGATGTCTCTACGGTAGGCGGCCTGAACACCGCCTTCGATGGGTAGCGAGCCCCAGTCGGCCGAGGGCCAGGCATAGCGCAGATTGAGCCGGTCGGCATTGCCGTGGCCGGCACCGGCTACGCCATAGCAGCGGCGGATAATCACCGACACCCAGGGAATCGATGCCTGGTAGCAGGCCATCAGGGCGCGGCTGCCGAGACGCACCGTGCCTTCTTCTTCGGCCTTGGTGCCAATCAGAAAACCGGGGTTGTCCACCAGATTCAGCAGGGGGATATGGAATGTGTCGCACAGATCGACGAAGCGCATCATCTTCTCGGAGGCCGTGGCATTAACCGCGCCACCATGGTAGTGAGTATCGTTGGCCATGAGGCCGACGGAATAACCATCCAGACGCGCCAGACCAACGACCAGTGACTCACCATAGCCAGGATTTATTTCGAAAAAAGATTCCGCATCGACTACCGAGTGGATGACATCTCTTATCTGATACATCTGGCGCCTGTCGCGGGGGATAACAGAGAGTAGGGATTCATCACGTCTGCCTACTGGATCAGTCGAATCAATTCTTGCCGGAGCCTGCCAGACATTCTGCGGTAGATACGACAGGAATCGAGCGATAGTGTCGAACGCTTCCTGTTCCGTTTCCACTTCATTATCAACTGCGCCGCTGCCATGGGCATGAATATGCGAGCCGCCTAATTCATTCTTTTCTACCGGCTTGCCGAAGCCTCTCTCCACTACCGGCGGGCCGGCGACAAAAAGCTGGCTGGTGTTCTTTATCATCAGGGAGAAATGAGAGATAGTAGTGCGTACGGCGCCGAGGCCGGCCACCGAGCCCATGCAGGCGCAGACTACGGGAACATGGCCCATTAGTTTCATCGTGGTTTCGAATCCGTGCAGGGCAGGGACGTAGGAATGCCCCACCATCTCTAATGTCTTAACGCTGCCGCCACCGCCGCTGCCGTCGATCAGTCTTACCAGCGGCAGCCGCATCTCCAGCGCGTATTGCTCGCCATAGCCAGACTTGTCGCCGACCTTTGCATCCGCCGCGCCGCCACGCACGGTGAAGTCGTCACCGCCAATAACAACCGCTCTATTATTGATTCTGGCTGTGCCCAGCACGAAATTCGAAGGAGTGAAATTTTCCAGCTTGCCGTCATCGGAGTAGCTGGCTTTGCCTGCCAGGGCGCCAATTTCGTGAAAGGAATTTTCGTCGGCGAGGGCATCGATGCGTTCACGCACCGTAAGGCGACCGTTGTCGTGCTGACGTTGGATGCGCTCGGTGCCGCCCATCTGTTTCGCCAGTTCTTCGCGGCGCCTCAGTTCATCTACTTCGTCTTGCCAGCTCATACAATCTCCTTGTCGAGGAGAGCTAACTTAGATTAATCACCATCAGGGTGCAAGCAAGTCTGTGATATCGGGAAGTTGCAATCAAGATCGTTCAGGGTTTCGGCTAGCCACTGGAAAGCGTCTTTCAAACTACCATAAGAAGATTGAAAGACGCTGACTATGGCTACTGAAATTGCCTAGGGAGCAACACAACTAAAGTTTGTCGCCTCGTCGGTGCTGCCGCTGCCGTCGTAGGCTGCCACTTCGGGATAGGCGCACAGGGGTCGGGTTCTAACCACCTCGCCGTCGATTACCTTCGAAGCGATGATTGTTTCCGGAGCGATGTCTTGCTCCACCCAGTTTTCCAGTGCGCTGAGGGCATCGAAGCGATCGGGGCCCGGGCCGCCGGAGCAATGGGCCATGCCGGGTACCATAAACAAGCGGTAAAAATCCTGCGTATCCCTCAGAGCACTCTGATAATTGATGGCCCTGGTATCGTCGGCGATTATATCGATTACACTCTCGTAGTAATTAATCGAAGCCACCGGTGAAATATCGGGGTCGCTCCAGCCGTGATACACGATCAGCTTGGCACCCTTATTTCTAAACGGACGTAAATCCGGGTCGTCTGAATCTACTGCAGGTCCTACTTTTTCCAATGCATATTGCAGATCCTTATCGAAATCGAAGTTACGGAAATCCCAATCCGCATCATCGAACACGAACCAACGAAAGAAGCCTTCTCCGCCACGCCAATGCAGAGAGGTAAACGGATCTCGGCCGCTCACCCAGGTAGACCAGGTGCCAGCATAGCCCTCGCCGCCAGGAACCAGTCCGGGATAGATTAATTCGCCTTTTGAGTTGCTGACACCCGACCAGATTTTCTCCACCGCGGTAACCTGTTTCGGTGTAAGGCAGCTATTGTCATCGGTGCCGAGGGGACAGGTCAGCGTCGCGGGTTTGAAGTTGCAAGCCAGTGGATTTTGCAAGATGCCGTCCTCGATACCATCGAGCGCATCACAGGCGGCGTTTACGGCATCACCAAGCGCGGGTAATTTTGCCGGCGGTATATGGCTGGCTTCGTCATTCAACATCGCCTGTGAATACCACAGATGGGAGCCGGCGTAGAAACGGGTCCAATCATTGGCCGGATCACCGGCGATGATGCCGTCGAAATCATCCGGATAACGCTGTGCTTCCATCAGTCCCTGCTGTCCGCCTTTGGAGCAACCCACATAGTAGGAATAATTTGGTGGAGCCCGATAGAAAGCCTCGGTGACCTGTTTCGCGTTCACCGTAGTGAGATGTAGCGCACGGTGACCAAAATCCTCAATCAGATCGGGACGGCCAGAGGCCCAAGAGGCATCGAATGGAATGGGCCCGGCGACATGACCGGTATCTGTGCTTGCCGTTGCATAGCCTCGGCGCAGGGCGCTCGCCATCGCGGCGTAACTAATGGTGCCGGCCATGCCGCCATTGCCCACACTCTGATACTTGCCATTCCAGCCCGAGAGCGGCAGCCATACCTCGAAATTAACCGCTGGTGAGGTCACCGCAACGATGCGGCAGAAGGCCGGAGTGTCTATCGCGTTATCGGAGCCGGGTGCGGTAAATGAATTCTGCTCGACGATTTCTGTGAGGGAAACTCTGGTGTCAGCCATCGCCAGCTTGCCTATTTGCTGGCAGGCTTCGGCGGCATCGAAGGTACTCTGGGCAATACTTTGCGCCGCCGTAGTCAGGGAAAACAGGGAGAATAAACAGCCTGTGAGTAGTTGGAAATAATTGAACTTCATTGGTTGAGTCCTTTGTTAGTGTAAAGCTTGCAATTAGTCAGTTAGTCCGATTCCCATATGCAGCCGTTTGACTGGCAAGTCAGCGAAATCGGCTTCACGTTTTTCAGCGGCAGCGGAGATCGCTTCATTGATCTCCGCTGTTTGTAGCATGCTGGCATTCCAGATACCGATGTAATCGAGGCTGTCGGCAGTGCTGTGATCTCTGGAATAGTTAATTATGCACTTGCTGCCGTAGATAGCCAAAGGCGCCTTGCTAGCAATTTGTTCTGCTATTTTCATTACCTCGGCTAACAAGGTTTTCTGATCGGGAAAGACTCCATTTACAAACCCTAATGATTTTGCCTCATCGGCTGACATGCGTCTGCCGGTGTAGGCTAATTCCTTAACAATGCCTTCCGGTAACAATTTGGTAATTCTTGGAAATGTTCCCACATCGGCCGTCATGCCAATATTAATTTCATAGATGGTAAAAAAACCATCGGCGCTCATGTAGCGCATATCACAGGCGCTTATTAAATCGACGCCGCCACCAATGGCTCCGCCCTGAATTGCCGCCAGCACGGGGATTCTGCATTCTTCCAAACAAGTAAAGGCTTGTTGCATGTACTTGACGGTGTCATAAAATTTGGCGCCCCGCTGTCGATTCGATTTTTCCTGGGCAGCGGCATCGTCGCTGTTTTCAACGCGGCTGCCAAACATGGAAATGTCTATGCCAGAGCTGAAGTGGGGGCCGGTGGAGGAGAGGACGATGACTCTCGCTGTCGAATTGGTATCTATCTGGCGAATAATTTTCGGTAGCTCTTCCCAGAATTCGGCAATCATGCTGTTGCGTTTCTCGGGACGATTGAGTTCAACATGGGCGATCTGGTTTTCGATTGTTACGGCAAAGCATTTATAGCGCACGGATTTTCTCCAGATGATTGGTTCGAGTAATTGGATTTAGCGGTGGCAGTGAAAGTTAATTGTTTCCGCACCATTGTAAAGGTTTTGCACAATTGCGCCTCGGGATACTACGCCGGCATTCGCCATTCTTCTTCGTCTGTCATTCATGTAGTTTTGGAAAGAAGCTTTAGCTTGTTCACTTAAATTTGTTTCTATATCGGATAGCACGACCCGATAATATTTCGCAATAAAATTGCGAGTGAGTTGTTCTCTGGCTTTATAGGCATCCAGCGCGGCATGGATTCGAGCGTCGCCGATCAGTGAGGATTGTTCCCAGCTATCGCACATCGCCCGTACATTTTGCATCTCACTGCCATTGATAAAACCGCGGGCGTTTGAGGCGGCGACGAAAATATCCTGCAGCTGATCGTCATCGACGCCGAGCCGAATCTTGGTCACTTCCGGGCTCCTGATTATTTCCTGCATAAGGCGGTTTAACACGGCCTGATCGATTTCTTCAGGCGCAAGAGTCGGTGCGAGTATTCTCGGTTGTCGCGGGGCCTTTAAGCGGACGTTCTCTATAAGAGGCTGCTTATCCAGGGTCTGCTCCGCGTTCTCTTGCGCAAAGCAGGAGAAGGTGAAGATCAGCGCCGAGAAGAAACCACTACTGAGCTTGAGCATTGCGGCTTTCATAGAGACAGAGATTGTTATGTGATCGGGCACGTAGATTACTTTTTTTTAGGCAATCTCGCTATAGCACTGTCAAACTTTGCTCCCGCTAAGGCTGAGCAGGCCTTGCTATTGCCATCGTGATGGTTTGTCAGTGCGGTAATAAGACGGGTAAACATCAAGCGCAAAAAAAAGGCGAAAGCTCCATTATCGCTTCCGCCTTCGGTGTATGCTGACCCTGCTAAGGCGGTCCGCCACCACCACTCTTGTTGAAGGACGCATTGGGTGTGCCCTTGTAACAAGCCAATATCCAGGGATGTTGGTTAATAACATAATAGCCATACACCCCATTGCGCATCATGCCGTTGCATTCATCCAGGTCACCTGATCCCGCCACGTATTCATAGTCGTCGCGGAATTCGCCGTCATAGTTGCCAGCAGGATTGCCGCTGCCGGTTGGTCGGCTGCCGGCTTTGAGCTGGAAACTGCTGGTCGCCGCACGTATCTGTCCGCCATCGTCAATGAAACTGCCGAAGAGGGGGAAGCCATCGGCGGCAAAGCCAATAACCGGGGATTCGCTGCTCGGGTCTTGATCAAACAGTGCCTGCGGATTGCCATGATAGTGATAGCTGCCATCCGGCTGGGTATGCGCATTGTGCTGATCGGTGCCAAACTGGGCGAGTGGGCTCATGGGATCATAACGCCACGGCTGGTTAATATTGTTGCAGCCAATTTTGCCATCGCCGACGCCGAAACAGCCGGCGGCGAGTAAATCAACTTTAACCCCGTTGAGTAACACCGCATTGTCTGTCGTTAATGAAATGGCAGTCGTTGATGGGGCAAAAGCGGGCGTGGTTGGAATGCGATACTCGGCGTTAACTGCGCTGACATTGGTGGCGAAGGAGGCGGAGCTATCGTTGAAGTCATGATTGGGAATGCTGTTACTGTTTATAATGCATTCCTCACCTTCAACGGTAAATTGCAGACTGCCGGCGAATAAAATATTGCGCTTGATATCCAGTACCGATGAGATTCTATTTTCTGCGTAGTAGCTGCACTCGGCGCGACGATTGCTGAGCAGCACATCGCTAATGTCGGAATCTAACACAGAGATCAAATCTGCCAGTTTTCCGTAGGAGGTCACATTGGCTCCGAGCGAGCCGCCGACGGCAAGGATATTATCCCCTTGCACACCGAGATAGATTTCGGTGTCGCTGTAATAGCGTACGTAGGCTCCCTGAATTTCCTGTATTTCCGGCGCAGCAGGAGTTAGCAACTCGGGATAAGCGCTTTCCGCAAAGAAGAACAATGCCAAAGCATTGTCCCGCGTGTCCGCCATCGAGAGCGATGAAAAAGGCAGTAGTAAAACTAAAATCAGCTTGCGAACAGAATGCATCAAATTTTTCCTTGAATGTCGTGTCGTTACAACTGTTACACGGGTGTTGTTTATCCTTCATACGACATTCGGAGAAATATCTGTTGCTTGAAATCAATATAAGCTTGTAGGGTCGATGATTACTGGCTTTCCAGCGGTTTATAAAACCAGCTTTCCATACAAATCATACTCATCGGCCGCGGTAATCTGTACTCGCACGATATCTCCGGGAGATGGCTGCGACTGATGTTTAACAGGCTTCTGTTCTATTAACTTAGGGTCTATCAACTTAGGGTCTATAAACTCATGTTCTATAAATACAGTACCATCGATCTCTGGTGCGTCGGCAAACGACCGACCGATCAACCCTTTTTCGTCAATCTCATCGACAAGCACCTCGATCTCCCGCCCGATCTTCAGCTGTAGCCGCTTGGCGCTGATGGTTTGCTGGGTCGCCATGAATTGTTCCCAGCGCTGTTGTTTTACTTGTTCAGGAATTTGATTGGCCAGGGCATTGGCTTGCGCGCCATCGACAGGGGAATACTGGAAACAGCCGACGCGATCCAGTTGTGCTATTTGCAGAAACTGTAGAAGCTCCTCGAAGTCGGCGTCAGTTTCTCCCGGAAAACCTACAATGAATGTGCTGCGCAGCGTTAGATCCGGGCAAGCCTGACGCCATTGTTGAATTCTATCCAGGGTTTTTTCGGTGGCGGCCGGTCTTTTCATGGCCTTTAAAATTGGCAGGCTGGCATGCTGAAAAGGTATATCCAGGTAGGGCAGTATTTTACCTTCGGCCATCAGGGGGATGATTTTGTCTACATGGGGATACGGATAGACATAGTGCAGGCGCACCCAGATGCCCAGTTCTGCCAAGGCTTCGCACAGCCCCTGCATGCTCGCCTTAACCGGGCGGCCTTGCCAGAAACCGGTCTTGTATTTGATATCTACACCATAGGCACTGGTGTCTTGCGAAATTACTAACAGTTCTTTGACACCGGCATCGGCGAGGCGTTGCGCCTCATCCAAAACATCTCCCACGGGGCGACTGACTAAATCGCCGCGCATGGAGGGAATGATGCAGAAACTGCAGCGATGGTTGCAGCCTTCTGAAATTTTCAAATAGGCATAATGACGCGGGGTAAGTTTTATCCCCTGGGGCGGCACCAGATCGGTAAAGGGGTCATGATTGCTGCTTTGTGGAAGAAAATGATGAACCTGATTGACGACCTGCTCGTAGGCCGCGGGGCCAGTAACGCCTAAAACTTTGGGGTGAACATTGGTAATGACTTCCGCTTGCGCGCCGAGGCATCCGGTGACAATAACCCTGCCGTTCTCGCTAATTGCTTCCCCGATGGCATCCAGAGATTCCTGTTTGGCACTGTCAATGAAACCGCAGGTGTTTACTACAACAATGTCGGCATCACTGTAATTGGGGACGATATCATAGCCGTCTCTACGCAATTGCGTGAGAATTCGCTCTGAATCCACCAAGGCCTTGGGACAGCCCAAAGAGACGAAACCTACTTTATTACTATCTGACGCCATGAAAGTCCTGAACCATTGGAAATATGTAAATCGGGATTATAGCCATTTAAACCAGGAAAAGGGATTTGGTTTTTGTCTTCGTCGAGAAGACGGCAAGCTTAATAGCCCGCACAGCTCCCCGGGCTGAACGGATTACTTTTCTAATCAGCATGCAAGTTGGAAATGGCGAAATGATGACTATTTATGCTGAAGCCTTCGCGCAGGTAAAATTTGTGCGCGGCGAATCTTTGTACGCCAGAATCGAGATGTAATTGCTGGCAACCGTTTTCCCTTGCGAAGTTCTTGAACCAATCAATAAGGAATTTCCCCGCCCCGGTAGATCGATGATCTGCATTGGTGACCAGATCATCAATGTAGATATGTTTTTGCCAGGCAAGCTTCTCGCTCATGACAAAGCCGGCGACACATAACACGGTGTCGTTGTCCTGTGCAAAGGCAATTCGATAGCCGTTTTGTTGCTGCTGCAGAATCTGTTCGATCAGGCTCTGTTCTGTGTACTGCGGCCTAAGTTGTAATAAAACAGCGCTAATTCTTTTAACGTCGTCTACTGAGTCGGCAAATTTTACTTCCATGCTTGTATCCTGCAAAGAGTGAATCAATTATCGTCAATTACTGATAGCTACGGCTAAAAACAGTCGATCAAAGTAATTGCCTGTGTTTATGGATGACCTATTCCTGAAGCTTGTCCAGTGCGAAGCGAGGCGGCGGAAGCATCGAATAGTTTACTGTCTATTCAATGATTGGTTTTTTAATCCGTCTGAAAATTTGTTATTAACAGCTGCCACTAAATAGCAATAGTTTTAGTTGCTGCGGTTCTCCAGCTATCGGCCAATGGAGAAATAATTTTATGCGGCAGATAACAATCCACTTTGTGCAATGCCATCAAATATAAATTGCACAGCCAATGCAGATAGCAATACGCCAAATACCCGGCTAACAACATGCATGCCAGTGACGCCAAATAATTGTTGGATCTTGGTGGCGAGTAACATTATGCCAAAAGTTAAAATCAGGATGGCTATTAACGAAGCGACTACAATTGCCTGTAGGACTAACTCGCCTTCGGTATTGGCCATTAGTAGAATGGTTGCGCCCATGGCCCCCGGGCCAGCAATGAGCGGCGTGGCGATCGGAAAAACCGAAATATCCCTCTTGCCCATGGCTTCCTGCTCTTCTTCTTCGGTGGTGGTGGTGCTGCCTGAGGTGCGGGCAAAAACCATATCAATGCCAATTAACAGAAGCAGAATTCCGCCGCCGGTTCGCAACGCCGCGAGGGAGATGCCAAGAACCGTCAGCATAGATTCGCCCACCAGAGCAAACAGCAATAGAATACAGCCCGCTATCAAGGTGCCGCGAATGGCCACGGAGCGCCGCCGTCTTGGTGAGTCGGTAGCTGTCAGTCCGGCAAATACGGCGGCAACATCCAGGGGTCCGATGGTGGCGAAAAAAGTTGCCAGGGCAACGGTCGCAGTTTCTATGAACAGTTCATTCATCTTGCTATCCTTTCTTTCGACAATCTGTCTTTGGGCATTCACTGTTTTTGTCGACACACAAATTAAAAAGCCCACCGAAGTGGGCTTTTTAACCAGTCACTTCCTGGTTTAATCGCTAGGGGTCAAGCGCAAGATTCCGCGATTTTCCGTGGCTACATAAATTGCACCATCGGGTCCTTCGCGAATATCTCTAATTCTGCCGATGCCGGCCAATAAAGTTTCACGAAGAATGACTTGTTTGCCGTCATTACCAAGATCGACTCTAGCCATTAGTTGGCCGGCTAAACCACCGACAAATATATCGCCCTTCCACTTGGGGAAAAGATCGCCGTTGTAAATCATCAGGCCGGAAGTGGCAATAGAAGGCACCCAAAAATGCTCAGGCTGTTCCATGTCGCGACCTTGCTGAGAAGCGTGGATCGGCATTCCAGGGCCGTAGTTTACGCCGTAGCCGATAACCGGCCAGCCGTAATTATTTCCAGCTTCGATAATATTGAGTTCGTCACCGCCTTGTGGACCATGCTCACCTTCCCATAAATCACCAGTGACAGGATGGAATGCCAGGCCTTGGGGGTTGCGATGTCCGTAACTCCAGATTTCAGGACGCGCACCGCGCTGGCCGACGAAGGGATTGTCGGATGGAACACGGCCGTCATCATGTAATCTAATGGTCACACCATTATGATTAGATAGATCCTGCGCCGGATGTGCTTGTAAATCACCCGAAGGTGGAGCCTGCCGCTCACCGACGGTGAGGAACAAATAGCCAGCATCGTCAAAAGCCAGACGACCACCGTAGTGCCCGTTGCGACCCTGAGTATCTGCTTGAAATATCTCTTCGACATTGCTGAGTCGATCATTCTCAAATGTACCGCGGATGACCGTGGTGCCTGAATTATTTGACAGTGGCTTGGCATAGCTCAAATAGAGTAATTTATTGGAGGCGAAATCAGGATGAGGCAGCACTTCAAACAAGCCGCCTTGTCCCTCGTGGTGCACTGCGGGAATGCCTTCCACTGGAGCGGCCAAGAGGCTGCCATTGCGAATGATGCGCAGGCGGCCAGGTCGTTCGGTTACCAACATATCGCCGTTAGGCAGCCAGTTCATTGACCAGGGAATTTCCAGTCCTTCGGCGATCGTTGTTACTTCAAAGTCATGCAGAGCAGAACCGAATTGTTCTGACTGTGCGCTAACTTGAAAGGCGGCGAATAAGGCTGATAACAGCGCGAAGCTGCTTGATAGGATGAGAAAAATTCTTCGCGTCATGTATTTTACTCTGTAGTGCTAAATGGTAGTGCTAAATGATAGTTCAAAATGGTAGTGCTAAATGATAGTGCTAGTGCCGGGGTCGGTGCCGAAAAAAGAACGATATTCTAGTCCGAATTGAATGGCCGCACCATGTTTTCCAGCTTTGAATGAATTAAACTGCTCTCGCGAGGGGAGCAATGGCCAATAAACATAACGCGATATTCAGTAAGTTACTATGGGAGTCGGCGCATCTGGGAATCGCTCTGGCGCTGCTGCTGTGGAAATCCCTGGTCGCGGCGGAAGATATCCCTGATAAATTTGTGGATATTCAGCAGGCGATTCCAACCATTAGTCTGGAAGTTCGCTATTTCACTACGGACAATTTCGTAGGTGCCCGAATCGATGGTTATGCGGCGGCGAAGGTGTATGTCACCGAAGCAACCGCCGATGCGCTTAAACGTGTGCAAGGGGAGTTGAATAACTATGGCTTGGGTTTAAGAGTATTTGACGGTTATCGTCCGCAAATGGCAGTCGATCATTTCGTTCGCTGGGCTGAAAATCTCGCGGATACTAAAATGAAGCAACGCTATTATCCCGCGGTAGATAAGAAGAATTTGTTTCGTGATGGCTATATTGCCGAGCGCTCGGGCCATTCTCGTGGCAGTACGCTTGACCTGACACTGATTGCAGTAGACTCTGGACAAGAGTTGGATATGGGAACACGCTGGGACTTTTTTGATCTGAAGTCATGGCCATCAAGCACACAGGTGAATGGGCAGCAGCGGGCAAATCGATTGCTATTGCGCCGCGTAATGCTTAGGCAAGGTTTCAGACCACTGCAGCAAGAGTGGTGGCATTTCACCCTGGAGAATGAGCCCTTTCCCGATACTTATTTTGAATTCCAGATTAGATAGTGGTTTTTCCAGACAGAGAGTGGTTTAGTGACGAACATTATCGTCACCTTTTCGCTTAATCATCATCCACAAAAGCGGTACAGCTATGTATAAAACAAGAGCCAGAGCGCAAACCCATTTTCCATCGGTATTACTTACCTTAATTAGTATTATTCAGGCTTTGGCGCTGGAGTTAATGTGGTCGAAGATTGTTGAGAGTGACTTTCTCTGGAGTTGGGGTATTCAATCCCTGCTTGGCTGGGGCATGATTAGTGCTTGTTTTCTGGGAATACTGCAACTCTGGGTGATGTATTCCACCATGGTAATGGGATTTGTCTGGCAGCCTTTCCTGCGAGACTCCATTCTTCCGTTTATTATTGGTATTCAGGAATTCATGTTGATCTCTCTGGTCGGCAGTGAGTTTTCAGTCATGTGGTTGTATGTATTGGGTTCAATATTTGTCAGCGCAAATTGGGTTACTCATAATAGCTTGCGGCGTGCCAGAAGCAACGATGAAAATGCGCAGTTTTTCGTCACCGTCAAGCCTGCCGGGTTGAAAGATTTTGCCCCTACCATCGCCCTTGTGCTTACCCTGGTCTTATTCGGACTTCTCATAGAATTTACTGACGAGCGGGAGTGGCTTCCCTTGGCGGCGATTCTGTTTGCGAATATCGTGCTGTTATTGGGGCTCATAGCCATGCGTAGACTCTGGAGTTCGTTGATGGGGTTGACAGAAAATAGAAGTGCCGATGAAGATGAGAGCGAATAAATTCAGGCAATAGTCACGCCGACAGCCACTGCAGAACTCGATCAGGATTAATTCAACATGAAAAACTTTAGCTTACTTGTCTTGCTATTGCTTGCAAGAATTTCCCAGGCGCAGGGCGACTTGTCTGACAATATTCGCATCGAGAGCGAAGCCCTGGGTTATGACTTGCAATATCGCGTTTATGTGCCTGATCGCGTGAGGAGAAATGCAAAACTGCCAGTGCTGTATATCACCGATGGGCAGTGGTACATCTCTCAGGGTAAGCTGCCCGAATTATTGGATAGCGAAATAACCAGCGGGTCTATCGACCCGCTGATCGTGGTGTTTGTAGATAGTCGTAATCCGGATAATCTGGCAGAGAACCGACGTAATCGGCAGTTTTTTTGTAATCAAAGCTATGTCGACTTCTTTACCAATGAGTTACTCAACAAAATTGATGCGGACTATCCGACAAACCCGGACAGAGAAGGGCGGGTTATTCTGGGTTTGTCATTTGGTGGGCGCAACAGCGCCTGCTTTGGGCTTATGGCGCACCAGAGTTTTGCAGGCATTGCCATGCAGTCTCCGGCGAATACGGAAATGGTAGATGATCTGACTTATCAATATAGGTTGCAGGACAAATTACCCCTGAAGATGTTTCTCAGTGTTGGAACTCAAAATGATAATACCCAGGCCGGTCGTCAGTTTATGCAGACATTGAAGTTTCAGGAATACGATTTAACCTACCGTGAAGTGGATGAGGGTCACGATTGGGATAATTGGGGCCCACTTCTGGACGATGTACTGGCTACATTTTTTACTAAATAGTAGTATTTTACCAAATACTGGTTTTGCAGTTGCCTCGACGTCGCTTAATTTCCTAGCAAGTGTTCCGGGATATCTATTCCTAGTTCGCGGTAATAACGCAAGGCACCTGGATGCAAGGGTACGGCAATTCCCTTTAACGCGCTCTCTATGGTCATCTCGCGAGTGGCACTGTGAATTTCCTGTAGTGTTGCCAGATTGTTCCAAAGCAATTTTGTGAACTGATAAACAATTTCTTCCGACACATCTTCGCGTACTACCAAAACATTGGAGCTGGATGCGGTGGTGACGGCTTCTTTCTGATAGGGATAGGTTTCCGGCGCGAGCTGGTAGGAGTCCCACAGTGGATATTGTTGGTTGATCGCGGCTATTTCATCGGCAGAAAAATTGAGGATGGTAATGCGTTCCCTTAATTGCGCAAAGGCTTGGGTAATGGCTGTAACCGGGGGTCCTGCCGGGATATTCATGCCGACGATATTGCCGTCCTGCATGGCGCCGGATGTGGCGCCATAGCCCATATAGGCAAGGTTAAATTTATTTTTGTAGTCGATACCGATCTTCTCCAGAATATAGGCGCCGGTTTGTTCGGCGCCAGAATTGCGCATACCGAGTACGAAACGTTCGCCATTCAAGTTATCGAGATCGGCAACAGTGCCATTTGTCACTAATTCGGAATTCAAAATAAAGTGCTCTACATTGGGCCACATACCACTAATGCTACGCAGATGAGTCTGAGGATTGCGAATAGGTCCCTCGCCGTCCCAGGCCCAGGCAGCAAAGATACCGAGGATCATTCCAAACTGTGCCTGATTGTCACGCAGCAGTTTAATATTTTCCATCGAGCCGGCGGAGCTAATAGCGGTAAGGGCAAAGGCGGATTCTTTCTCGGCAGTGACCAGTGTAGACAGTGCAACGCCCACCGGGTAATAGGTTCCCCCGGTGGTTCCTGTGGCGAGGACATAGGTTCGTCGAACTCCTCCCTGATCGGAGCAGCCTAATAAAAGCAGCAGGCTTAAGCCAATAAACAGTTTTCGATGCAAGAGAGGGTTCGCTTTCTTATTCTGATTTGGATTCTCAGTCTACCCTGCAAACCAGGCCGGGGCCATCGGCGATGGTTGTGCAGGACTGGCCCAGAGGGCAGGAGGCGCCGGGGAGTGAACAGGGAATCTCGCAGCTCTTGAATTCCGGACCTTGCCCTCCGGCAATACCGAAGTAGGCCAGGCACACAGTGCCGCTGCTACAGACTGCGCCTTGCGCCGAACAGTCGCCCCCCTGGGGAATTAAATTCTCGGGCGAAAGTAGAGTAGCGCTCTCGACATTAAAAGGCGCCGCAAGCGTAACCGAATATGCTGCATCGCTATTACCATCGATCATCACAGATTGTATGCTGATTTTTTCAGTGGAGGAATTATAGGACGACGCCCTGGCCTGTTGTGTATCAATCTGTTCGATTGCGAACAGGGTGCACTGGTTAATTCCGCGCTGGCCAGTTGTTTGATAGAAATAGCCGGTGAATTGATGGGTCTGCTCATCGTCGCTGATTAGAGATAAGTCGACGAAGGAATTACCAATTTGCAGGCTTAATGTACCACTGGTATCCACCACGCTATGTGTAACAGAGCAAACACCGCAGGCTGTTGCGCTCGCCGAAGTTTCGATTCTGCCGGAGAAGGAAACTTTTTCTGTGCCAAATTCGGCGCCGAAGGAGAGTGGTGCCAGCAAGGCGAATGGCAGTACGCAGATTGCCGGTAAATATTTCAAAAGGGTTTTATAGAACATGAGAAGTCTTCCTGCTGTTTTCCAAGAGTCTACTTATTATGTGTTTACTTGCTACTTGCTACTTGCTACGTGACTACTTACCCGGTGAGTACGAGAAATAAAAAATTCTAACAGCTTCCTGGCATTTCGGATATCCAGCGCCCAATTAGCTCTACCCCCTCCACGTGTACCAGTGACCTGCCGAGTTCGGGCATCATTTCATCAGGCTTGGCCGATTGCATTCGGTACAGCAAAATCGACTGCTCCGGCGCTCCTGGCACGATACCGTATAGCAGGTCTCCAGATCCACCGCCAGCGGCAACCGGGGGTTTGCATACTCCCATGTTGATTCTGATTGCGTGAGAACCATCGAGAATCAGGCCGGAAGTATCGGCGGCGCCATTGGGGTTATGACAGTGACCGCAATGTATGTTGAGATAGGCCAGGGCGCGATCCTCGATAGAATAGCTTTCGTCGCGCCAGGATTTACTTTCCATTCGAATAGGTATTTCATCTAGCCAACCTCGCGCCCGCAATATTTCGGTCTGAATTTCCATTAATCCTTCTCGAGGGAAAACGCTCGAACTTAATTGACTGGCTATCGCGCCTAGCGGATGCATGTCTCCATCGGGATGAGATGTGGTATGACAGCCCGCGCACTGATTTTCATTGGGAACGAAATAGACAAAATCGAGAGTGCCTTGCTCGCTCGTTAGCTGAATTGATTTGCTTGCACCGGCGACACGCAAGAAGGCCTCAGTTTGTTCGTCATTCCAGACATAGGGGAAAGCATCCCAGCCCATTTCTTTGCGTACCAATAGTCTGGTCTCGATGAGCTGGTTGTACTGGAGATCGATTTTCTCAAGGCCTGGGTCTTCGCGTTTTTCAATCGCACCTTGCGTATTCTTTGGATAATAAAAGGTCTTGCTCAGCACCGTGCCAACTGGGTAGTCAATTTCACCCTCTGCTAAATGCGCCTGTGTATTCGCAGGAATCCACAGGCTGCGTAACTTGTGCGCATAGTCGGTAAAAAGCGGGTTGGCAGGACGGAAAACCAGGCTGGATTCGCTAGGGATTAAGGCATCGGCGCTAAGTGAATAGAGATTCCACTCAGACAGGCGTAGCGGCCTGTCTTGGGCATGAAAAACCGGACCTGAATCGGTGCAGGCAAAAACCAGGGAGAGCACTACGCTCACAAACAGTAAGCGCAATTGTGCGCGTATCATTGTGCCGCCGGACTCAATGAAATTACTGACAGGCGTGGAAGTGAACATCGGTGAGCATCGGTATCAAATGAGGGTGCAGCGAAACCATTGCTGGCATCCAGATTAACAAACGTCACTTCGCCATTCTCTGCCAGGCACAATATATCCTTGGCCTGTTTTCCGCCAACAAGGATTCCGTCCCATACAACGTCTGGAATGGATTGCGCCGTAGCTGACTGCAGCAGCGCCAGTGGTTCTGAGTCGGGCGTTTCTCCGCCGCCGCTAAATTGATTGTTATGGATGAAAATAGATTCCGGGAAGGGATCATAGTCAGGATCATCGATAGGAAGTGCGGTAATCAAATAGCTGACGATGAGGACGTTGACGCTGTCGTTATCAATGAAGTCATTGCCGAATACTTCAATATTGTCATTGGCTAAAATCATCAGTCCTGTGCCCGTTGGCACTGTTGCAACGATATTGCCTTCGGGGGCAAAGTTGGCAGTATTATTGGCAAATATCTGATTATCGAACACCCGGGTGTTGCGTCCTCCCTGCACTGGCAGATTGGGCAAGTCGAAAATAAGAATCCCGCCAGTGTTATTGGTGGCAATATTGTCATGCACATCGGCGAAGGTAGAGTTTTCGATCTCTATGCCGGCAACGTTGTACTCGACACGAGAATTTCGCACGATAATCTGACTGGATTGACCGACATAGATGCCGGCATCGGATGCGCCTATTACCAGGACATCGTCAATTAATACCTTATTGCATTGAACGGGGTAGATGCCGTAGGCGCCATTAGTGGTTAATGCGCCACCTGTCCATTCTGCGCGAACTCGACGAATAGTAACGTTGTCACTTTCGTTAACTTTTAATGCATCGCCAACAGTGTCTTCGATTGCCAGATCTTCAATTACAAAATCATCCGCGCTTACCAGCAAGCCCTCCGCGCCCTGAATTTGATTTTTGAATGACAAAATGGAGCGATCCATGCCGGCGCCTCTAATCGTGACACCAGGCACAGTGAGCGAAAGGCTGCGAGTCATTTCATGGGTGCCGGCCGGGATTTCAATGACATCGCCAGGCCGGGCCTGAATCAGTTGCTGCTGTAGTGATTCTTCGAAACTTAGCTCTGGCATGGCGGGATCTTCCGCTCCGCATCCAGCGATCATTAAGCCAATAGCTAATATTCCAATTATTTTTGCTGCGCGTTTGTAGAATTTCATTGCAACCCCCCCCCTGATGCCAAGAATCAATACAATTCAGGTCGATCAGTATAGATCGATCAGTATAGGTCGATCAGCGCGGAAGGTCACCAAGCCCTGTTTGCAGGCAGGTTATGGGTCTTGAATAGCGGATGCTCGTGGCGAGGGGTGAGCCGGATATAAAAAAAGGTGACACGGGAAACCGGGTCACCTTTTTTATTCAGGCTTAAGTCTTGCTCTTGTGGATTGACAAGATCAGGGCTGGATCAGGGTCGGCGCGGAGTGGCGTTATAGACAGCGTCTGAAACCCCCTCCAGCCATTCCACATCACCTTCATAAATAGTCATTTGCAAGACATCTTCAGAAGGGAAGGCGCCGTGCCAGTGTTCTCTGCCAGACGGAGTCCACCATGGCTCGCCAGGATGCATCTCCAGCAGTGGACCGCCACGATCCTGAGTCAGGCCTCGGCCTTCCTCTACCATTAACAGCTGTCCCCAGGAATGGCTGTGCCAATTGGAGCGCACACCGGCAGGGAAGATCAAGCGCAGAGTTCTAACATCATCGCTGTTTGCAACCTTGGGAGAACCTCCCATGAAATTGCTCTGCTGCGCTGATGAAGGATTGGATTGGGTTCCCAGTACCAGCCAGCCAAGTACCATTGCCACACTTACGGAAGTGAGTATCTGCCAGGCAGACGACTTCGCCTTCTTACTGTTGTTATTGTCCATCACGCTCTCCACTATTGATTTTATAAATGCGTAACGACAGAGATAAACCAACGGCCGGGTAATGTCAATAAATGACGGCGTCTCAGTATGAAATGCGATCTACTGCCCTTTCCCGCAAGTTTAACGGTGGCCAGCAGCTAAACATGAGTCAATAATGCAAGGGTGGTTAGGAGTTTGGGATGGTGTTATTCTGCGGCGAGACTTGAGTGATACCCAATAAGAATAATAAGCCGCAATAATGAAACCCAAAAATTATCTTGTTACTAACTTCGGCGTTATGAGAATCAGCGTTTGCGCGCTCGTCTCTCTGCTGTTACTCGGCGGCCTGTCTGTAGCACAAGCCCAGCAAAACAATCCGCTCGCCAGCGATCCCAGAGCCGCGGGTGCTGGCGGCGTGATATTCAGGGCCCAATGCGCCACCTGTCACGGCGCGGATGCGAAAGGCATTGCCAGCATCGAGGCGCCCGATCTGACATTGATCTGGACTCAGGACGGCAATACCGATGGCTCGGTTTTCGCCACTATCCAGGGTGGAATTCCGGGCAGCATCATGCCTGCTCACGGCTTTCCCGATACAGAAATCTGGATGCTGGTAAGTTACTTGCGTAGTATCGCGACAGGTGGTGCAACCCGTCCATTTACCGGCGATGCAGATACCGGCCAACGACTGTTTAATGCGAATTGTGCCGGGTGTCATCGCGTCGGGGGAGCAGGCAGTACGCTGGGACCAAATCTTGCGGGGGTTACTGCGCGTCGATCTCAGGATTCAATAGCCAGCTCCATAAGAGAACCGAGTGCTTCCATCGGCAGGGGCTATAAGCCGATTTCATTCTTAAGCGTTAATCAGGGACGGGTGCAAGGGGTAATCAAAAGCGAAGATGCCTTTTCAATTCAGATAATGGACAGTAATCAGCAATTACGCGGATTTATGAAATCTGAGCTTAGCCAGATGAATCGGGAACCCAACTCACTGATGCCGTCTTTCTCCATTGCCGAGCTGAGCGATTCCGAGCTAAACGATATATTAGGCTTTCTAGATCAGCAGCGCTGATAAACAAAACAACCGAAGCAGATACGTAAACTATGCAGACAATAAACTTCAGTAAACCGCTTAATCGAATGCTCGCTGGTCTGGTTTTGATGAGTCTGCCTCTGGCCGTAGTGGGTCAAGCCAATTCCGGGTCTGTCTCGTCCGGACCAAGCTATGAAGATATTCTGCAGGGCTTTGCCGATTCATCACGCTGGCTCACTTACTCGGGCGATTACAGTGGTAAGCGACACAGCCCGCTGCTTCAAATTACGCCAGAAAATGTCCAGCAGCTCAGGCCTGTCTGGACATTTCAAACAGGTACCACCACCCGAGGTCGGGGTTTTGAGACTACTCCTCTGGTTGATGAAGGTGTTCTGTATGTCACCGGCTCGAACAATTATGCCTGGGCCATCGATGCCAAAACCGGTCGCAGCTTCTGGCAATATCGACGCAACCTGCCCAGCGATCTGACCTATGGCGCCAGCTCCCCGGTAAATCGTGGCTTTGGTATGCTGGGCAATAGCCTTTTCATGGTAACCCTGGATGCGCACCTGCTGTCACTCGATCGCAGAAGCGGGGAAATTCTTTGGGACGTGGTGTTAGCAGACTATCGAGTAGGTTACGCGGCGACTATGGCGCCGCTGGTTATTGATGGCAAGGTTATCGTGGGTATTTCCGGTGGCGAGTATGCGACACGGGGATTTATCGATGCCTTTGACCCCGTAACCGGCGAGCGAATATGGCGCTTTAATACAATACCCGGGCCCGGCGAGCCAGGCAGCGAAACCTGGCCTGACGATGCCGATATTCTCGCCAGAGGGGGTGGCGGTTCCTGGATGAACGGCAGCTATGATCCAGAGCTGGATTTGATCTATTGGGGCGTGGGTAATCCCAATCCCGATTATTTCGGCGCTACTCGCCCAGGTGACAATCTTTATTCCAATTCGATCGTGGCGCTAGAGGCCGCTACTGGCCAACTGCGTTGGCACTATCAATTTACCCCACATGATTTACACGATTGGGACTCGAATCAGATACCGGTGCTGGCGGAAATCGAGTGGCAGGGTCAGCCAAGAGCGGTTGTTATGCAGGCGAATCGCAATGGTTTCTTTTATGTGCTGGACAGGGTCACCGGTGAGTTGCTATTAGGTAAACCTTTTACCGGCACTACCTGGGCGCGGGAGATCGGCAGTGACGGGCGGCCAATAGTGTTGAATGATGGTAGCAAGGGCTGTTTGCCGGATCCCTGGGGCGGCACCAATTTTATGCCGCCTTCTTTCTATCCCGAACTTGATTTGTTCTTTCTGACGGCACGGGAAACCTGTGCGACCTTTGTGCCTGAAGAGCCACAACTGGCACCCGGTCAGGCCTCATTTGGTGGTGTGGTATTTATTGACAATGAACAGGGCTCAGGTGCACTTCGGGCGCTGGATGTCCATACCGGCGAGTTGCGCTGGGAATTTACCTATCCTTCGCCCAGCTTTGGTGGGGTGATGACAACTGCTTCAGGACTGGTATTTGCCGGCGATCATGAAGGGAATTTGATGGCGTTTGATGCCGAGTCCGGTGAAAACCTCTGGCATTACCAAACCGGCTCCAGAATCTGGGGAGCCGCACCGATGACCCACATATTAGATGGCCGCCAATACGTGCTGATTCCTTCCGGGACAACCCTTACCGCCTTTGCTTTACCCGAGGAGTAAAACTTCTTGGGTAAAGCCGCTTCTTCCTCAGCTTGTGGAAGGATATCCCACAGAATTTCAGCCGTTATAGCGCGCTGTAGTTGGTACTGATAGTGGTGCTGATAGTGGTGTTAATGGGGCTGATAAGGCCGCCAGCGGCGACATTGTGACTATTTGTTACGGGCAGTCTTTTCTGTGCTTTTTAGTGCTTTTTCGGTACTATCCAGATACATTCCTGGTCTGAATTCGGATAGACTGGGCCGATGACAAACTTTCGATATTAACCAAATAACCAAGGGGAAACTGCAATGCAAGCCAGATTTTTTCTCACGATCTGTTCGACTCTCGCGCTGCTGCTTACACCGCTGATCGCTGTTGCTCAGTCTCACGATGCCAGTGTTGCTAATCACCAGCCGCATTACTATGACGCCACCGATTTCGATATAGATCCAGCCAGCGTCACCTTTGCCGATCATATCGCGCCGATTCTGCAACGCAGTTGCCAAAACTGTCACCGACCAGGTGGCGGCGGGCCGATGTCCCTGATGACTTATGATCAGGTTCGCCCATGGGCGCCAGTGATTAAGTACCGTACGGCTATCAGAGATCGCATGGGTGCCATGCCGCCTTTTTATGCCGAGAAGCACATCGGTATCACCCGTTTTAAGGATGACTATTCGCTGAACGACATTGATCTGGCGCTGATTCAGGCCTGGGCGGACAACGGCGCACCGCGCGGTAATCCAGATAACGAGCCGCCTTTGCTGAGTTTTAGCGACGGCATTGAGTGGACCATTGGGGAGCCAGATCTGATCCTCCGTTCTGCTGACGTTTCGCGACCTGCCGTGGGTCCGGACTGGTGGGGTGATATTGGTCTGGTCCCAACTGGCTTGACCGAAGATCGCTATGTGCAGGCGATTCAGGTGCGAGAAATTAACGATATACCTGCCGATGCCAGCTCTGGCACAGTAGGCGGGCGCTACATCGTTCACCATCTGACCTATACCAGTGGTACCTTGAGCGACGATGGCCGCGAAGTCGTGGACAATATCACCAGCTGGCCAATCCATGAAGTGGGTCGCAATGCGGATATTTTTCCCGAGAAGGCAGGGCGCTTGATGCCAGCGAATTCTGCGCTGAGTCTGGGTGCAACCCATATGCATTCCAATGGGCGTGATACCAAAGGGTACATGGAATTTGGTATTAAATTTTTCCCCGTAGGCTATGAGCCTGAATATGGTAAGCGCGGACCGCGCACGGGAAATGGCATCGACATCGATGTGGTTCCCAATAAAGCCAATCAGGAATTCCATAATTACGTAGTACTACAGGAACACACAAAAATAATTGCCTTCGAACCCCATCTGCATGCCCCTGGCGTGCGCATGTGTATGGAAGCGATCTGGGGACACAACCAGTTCACCTTGAGTTGTGTCGGTTATGATCACAACTGGGTGAAGCAATATGTGTATGAAGACGACGCCGCGCCACTGCTGCCAAAGGGCACCATATTGCACACCATAGGCTATCTTGATACCACCAAAGCCAATCCAAATCTTGCAGATTCAAGAAATTGGGCGGGCGGTGGTCGTCGTTCTGTCTCTAATATGTTTATCGATCTGGGCTATTCGGTGGAGCTTACTGAAGAGCAGTTTCAGGCGGAGATGGCCGTCAGGCGAGCCAATATGAAAGACAGAAATGACTACGATGTGAGTTGTCCCCTGTGTTGGGCGCCCGTATCAACAGATCAGACACTCGCTCAAGGGAATGATTGAAAATGAAAGCTGGAAATACACGATTTTCGCTACTCGGTAGCATGATAAATTTCAAGACGGCCTCGTCAATCACCCTGGCGCTGATTTTTAGCTCTCAGATGGTTGTCGCTGAAACAATGCTCATGCAGTTACGCGAGCAGATTACCTCGCCAGCCTACGAAGGTTGGTGGCCCAATGATGATGGCACTTATAAGTTGTTCTTTGGCTATATGAATACCAACTGGGAACAACAGTTCGATATCCCTGTTGGTGCGGATAATTATTTTTCCAATGTGGGTGCTGGAGAGCAGGACGACCTGGCTAAAGATGGTTTTGATTTTTCCGATGCCGATCAGGGCCAGCCGACGCATTTCTATCCTCGCCGTAATCCGTTTCTGTTTACCATTGATGTGCCGGCAGATTTCGGCGATGAAGAAATGGTCTGGACCCTGAAAACTCAGGGTCAGGTGAACCGTGCCTATGGAACGCTGAAGCCCGATTATCGTATCGATCCGCAGGTTATTTCCACCGAGGTCGGGGGTAATTTCGGCAGCCTGAGCGATTCTCTACGCACTAATATTTCCCCGGAATTGCGGGTTGAAGGTGAAAGTTTTCGCAGCGTTCGAGTAGGCCAGCCTCTGAGTTTGGCGGTGAGAGCCAGCGATCCCGATAATCTCCCGGCTCGAAGAGCCGCACCGAGGACAAGTAATGGCCAGATCTATCGGCCCCCTTCTTCAATCGTTGCGATGAGTGGACCCGGATTGCGCTTTTCCTGGACTATCTACCGCGGGCCAGCCGAATCGGCAAGCTTCAATCCAGCGCAGTTCAAGACCTATACCGATACACGGATGTATGCTAATTCCCCCTGGTCGCCCCCTTTCGAAATCCCGATGCCGCCGGAAGATGGTAGATGGACTGCCGAGGTGACCTTTGATGAGCCCGGTGAATATGTGTTGCGGGGTATAGCCAGTGATGGCTCCATGTTTACTTATCAAAACATCAACGTGACGGTGACCCGATAGCACAGCGGCAATTCCTGCGCTTCACCTTCTCAGACTTGCTTTTCGCGCCCACTTCTTTTGCAATAAAAGAAGTGGGTTTTGCAATAAAAGAAGTAGGTTTTGCAATAAAAGAAGTAGGTTTTGCAATAAAAGAAGTAGGCGCGTTGCATTCGTCAGTTCTGTGTTCTAATCTTTCCATTCTATCCTATCCCCTACAGCCTGAATCAATTCATCAAAGGCGATGATTGCCGGTGGCGGTATTAGCACTGGCAAAGTCTATGCAGAGGAATCGATCATGATAATTTTCAAAACCTATACGTCTCGAGCGGCCTGGTTATTGCTGGCAATGCTCTCTGTGAATGTGGCATTTGCGCAATTAGAGCCCATTAATGAGCGCCCCAATCCATTTTCAACAGAGGATGGCTGGGCTGTGCTGCCAGGCGATCGGCAATGGGGCTCTACTGCCGGTGTCGATATGGACCCCGATGGTCATCATTTGTGGGCTATCGATCGATGCGGCGGTAACAGCTGTATTGGTTCTAGCGTCGATCCAATAGTAAAAATAGATCAAAATGGCAATGTGGTAAGCGCTATCGGTGGCGGCCTGATGCTTTTCCCTCACGGGCTGCATGTTGATCGCGATGGCAATATATGGGTGACCGATGCCCGTGGCCCAGACCCGGATAATCCTGCGACCCGTGGCATGGGGCATGCCGTGTATAAATTGAGTCCTGAGGGGGAGGTATTGCTGACCCTTGGGCAACCGGGCGTAGCCGGCGACGGCACCGATGCCTTATTAGAAACCCCCTGCGATGTGGTGACCGATGCAGACGGCAATATTTATGTTGGTGATGGGCACAGTGGTCAAAATGAGGATGCGACGGCGGATACGGTTGCCCGTATCGTAAAATACGATCGTAACGGCAATATGATCAAATACTGGGGAGGTTGGGGCTCAACGGCGGGTAAAATGAAAACCCCTCACGCGCTCGACATCGATTCCCGCAACAGACTCGTGGTGGGTGATCGAGGAAATAATCGACTGCAAATATTCGATCTGGACGGTAATTATATTGCTGAATTCAAATCTTTTAGCCGACCCAGCGGTATTTATATTACCGACGAAGACACTATCTACGTTGCCGATTCGGAGTCTGAGTTTGATGACACTCGAAATCCTGGTTGGCATGCGGGTATCCGGGTAGGCAGTTTGCTGGATGGCATCGTCGACTATTTTATTGATGGCACGGTGCTCGCTTATCCCGAAGGATCCAATCCGGAAGGGGTTGCGGTGGATTCAGCGGGCAATGTTTTTGGCGCGGTTGTATCCGGCGGTGGAGCTCTGCTTAAATCTTCGCGCCGTTAGTTAGGGCCGGCAGAGCGGCTGAGCCAATCGATCACAGGCTGGATTACAGCGCTGATCCTGTCTATGAATAGGCCGGTCATGAAGGATGCCCCAGCGTGATGAATTTTCTCTTCGGACACCGAGCGCAAGAACCCTCGCCGGCGAGGAAGTCGCGCAAAACCAGTAGCGCAAGACTAACAGCAGGGATTAAAACATGGAATTGAGCAAGGGCTTCAGGCAGTTAGTCGCGGAGGCGGAGAGTCAGGTAAAATCCCTTAGCCCGGCAGAAGTAGAACTGAAGCTGCAGGCGCAAACTGAGGGTTTATTGCTGATCGATCTCAGGGACGTGCGAGAGGTCAAGAGGGAAGGCAAGATTCCTGCCTCATTGCATATTCCCAGAGGCATGCTCGAGTTCTGGATTGACCCCGACAGTCCCTATTATCGGTCAGAATTCGATCAGGCAAAGGAAATTATTCTGTATTGCAATAAGGGTTGGCGTTCAGCACTGGCGGCGCAAACATTGCAAAACATGGGTGTCGAGAATGTCGCCCATCTGCAGGGGGGCATGGAGCAATGGCAGGCTGAAAATGGGCGCATTGAGCAGAATAAGTAGGCTTCAAGGTAGACGCTAGTACCGCACTCTGGCTATGATGTCCCGACTTAAACAGGCCCGAGGACAGCCGCCATGAAATCCCAATATCACGATTTAGTGGCTTCGACTAAATCAATCAGTCATAGCCGGCGCAAGCTACTGAAAGCGTTGCCTGTCTTGGCATTTGCTCCTGGCTTATTCGCCCAGCAATCAACCCATCCCGTGGCGGTTAGGAAATTACATAGCTTCGGCCTGCGGGTTTCGGACATGGATCGTTCGCTGAAGTTCTATCAGGACATCTTTGGCTCTGCGGTTCAGGCGCGACAGGGTGATACGGTCTGTTTGCGTATCGGTGACGGCCCACGATTCTTTTCTCTTTCTCCGGTCCGTGCAGGCGAACAGCCGGGTATTAGTCATATCGGTTTGAGTGTTGAAGATTTTGAGTTAGAGAGCGTTCGAGATCAATTGGACGATTTTGGTATTGCGCGCAGTACCAAGCCAGCACCGGGTCAGCCTGCACTGGATTCGGCAATGCGCTCATGGGTGGACAACCGCGGTCAAGATGCCGGTGGTTCAGTGGCTGGAACCCAGGATTTATATTTTGCCGGTCTCGAGGGTCTGGTCTTTCAATTATCGGCGGAGGATTACTGTGGCGGAAGCGGGCCACTGGGCAATGTGTGTGAACGACTCGAACCCGCTTCGACGGCAGGCCTGTTTGAGTCAATTGATCTAAGTCACTTTACTAATTTTCTCGCCAATAACACCCGTGGCAATGAATTTTATACTCGAATTTTTGCTAAGAGTTACCAGGCTTATCAGGGTCCTGGCTCGCCAATAGTCGGTGTCGGCGATGGCATTCAATTTCTTATGTATGTGGGTGGCAGCGAGGATGGGCCGCCGACGCAGCCGGGTCGCATCGATCACGTGTGTCTTAGTGTCGAAGATTTCGATGTCGATGCAATCATTGCAGATCTGGAAGATTACGGCTTCACGGCCCGGGAGAGCGCCAGTAACACACCGCCTCTGGTGCATTGGATAAGCATGCGCATGCCGAATAGAGGGGGCATTGAGGGAGGCACGCCGGAAGTGTATTTTTCTGATCCGGATGGCATTCGAATTCAGGTTCAGGATGCCAGCTATTGTGGTGGCGGCGGCTATCTTGGTGATATTTGCGAACCACTTGCTTAGCAGTAACAAGATAAATACCAACTTTAATGCCAACAGCAAGTTTCGTTTTAACAAGAAGTGAAGGAAGAAGTATGGAATATCGTTATATAGGCAAGAGCGGCTTGCGGGTCACCCCAATTTGTATGGGTACAATGAGTTTCGGCAGCTGGAGTGATAAGAAAGAGTCATTCAAGATATTGGAAAAAGCTTACGAGCGCGGCATTAATTTTTACGACACGGCGGAAGTCTATCCTGTGCCGCCTAATGCGGAGACTGTCGGTGTTACAGAGCAAATATTTGGCGAATGGATTAAGACCAAGCCGCGTGACTCATTGATTATTGCGACCAAGGTCGCTGGCGCCGCTTCCGGATGGTTCGTACCCCCGGTGCGTCACGGATTGACCGCTGTCGACAGATTTCATATCGAAACTGCAGTGGAAGGCTCCTTGCGCAGGCTGGGGACAGAGTATATCGATTTGTATCAGGTGCACTGGCCCGACACGGTAGTGCCGATCGATGAATCGATGGAGGCTCTGGATCGTTTGGTGCAATCTGGCAAGGTTCGTTATCTGGGGACCTCAAATGAAAATGCCTATGGCCTGACGAAGGCAAATACTGTGGCTAAATATGAGGGCCTGGCAAAATTTCAATCCATTCAAAACAACTTCTCTTTGCTTAATCGTCGATTTATGGATGAGCTGGCGAATGTTTGTAGAAGGGAGCACGTCTCTCTTTTACCGTACTCACCAATTGGAGGAGGAGTGTTAAGCGGAAAATATAATCAGCCGGAAATCCCAAGTAATAGCAGATTTGGAGATTACAATAATGCTGACAATCCACGGCAGCGGGCAATGTCGAGTCGCTTTGTAAATGAAGGGACTTTGGCATCTACGGCAAAATATCTGGAGATAGCGAAGGAAGCCGGTATGTCACCTGTTACGCTAGCCACAGCCTGGAGTATGAACTTTGACTTTGTGGCGTCTACAATCATCGGCGCGCGAACAGCAGATCAACTGGATGAATCTCTGGCAGCACTCGATGTAAAACTCAGTGATGAATTAATGAAGCAGTGTGATGAAGTACATAGTCAAATTCTATATCCAATGGGCTAGTCTTCTAGCTATCCTCTCGCTTATGCCCGCGGTCAATGCGCAGACAGTTCATATTGCGCATTGTATGGCGGGCTGTCCGGAATCGAGCTTGCCAGCGGGCACGGGAGCTAATGAGATTGTGGTGCGGCATCTATTTGCCGCTTCCATTAATGGCGACAGCGGTCTCGCCGACTGGATTGCCTACCGAGTGCTCAAGGACTCCGTTGGAGTCGCCTCGCTACTTCCGCGTTTTTGGCTCGAGGATAATCTTCTCTCCTCTAAATCTAATCTGGATCAACTGATAGATAATTCCCCCCGAATTATTCAGCCGGACTTAACGGATCGGGCGGATAGCAGTTATCGCATTAATGAGATCATCATTAATGCCGAAGATCAGGGGCGGCTGGCTCCAATGAGTAGTTTTGCCGGCACTCCCTATTGGTCGGAACTGAATTACATCAGTAATTTGGCATCGCTTCCCAACGATCTTAGAGTCGGCAGCTGGTCGCGGCTCGATCAGGCTGTAAATGAACTGGCGGCGCGGGTAGGGGAGGTGTTTGTGCTCAGTGGCCCGCTGTATCGTATTCAAACTCTTGCTACATCAGCTGATGGTTTGTCTGACAGACCAGCGGCTTTTTTTAAGGTCATCGCAGCGGGAACGCAGCGGGCGGCATTTATATTCCCTCAGGATTTGGCCCAACCCGCGAACTATTGTGATCAGTTGAGCAATTTGCAGATAATAGAACAGGAAACGGGGTTTACTCTTTTTCCTGAGCTACAAAATTCTGCGGATGAAGATTTAGCTGTCGAACTGGGATGTAAAAAGTAGTGATCCAAAAAAGGTCTTGCTGGTAAGATTGTAGTTTGGGAGATAGTTTAAAAACAAAGTTAGTATGGAGATTCAATCATGGAATTCGTGGTAACGCCACAACCAGTGCCCGCCGTGTCCGTAACCGGCTCTGAAGATTTTTTTCCTGTACATCGCATTTACTGTGTGGGTAGAAATTATGCAGATCATGTTAAGGAAATGGGAGGAGACCCCAAGCAGGAGCCGCCTGTTTTTTTTAGCAAACCCGCCACTGCACTGGTGCTGGAAAATGAAGATGTGAGTTATCCGCAGGCAACAAATGATTTGCATCATGAAGTCGAATTGGTTGTGGCCCTAAAAAGCGGAGGCAAGGATATAGCGCTGGAATCAGCGCTGGATTGTGTTTATGGCTACGCAGTTGGAATCGATTTCACGCGTAGAGACTTACAAACTATCGCAAAAAACAAGGGTAGGCCCTGGGATGTTGCCAAGGGATTTGATCAGTCGGCACCAATATCGTCTATTCGACCAAGTAGTGAGTGCGGTCATCCGGTCGATTCTCAAATCCAGCTAAAGATAAACAATGAGATTAGGCAGCAAGCAAACATCAATGAGATGATTTGGACGGTGCCTGAAATCATTTCTGAGCTATCCAAATTCTTCGAACTGAAATCCGGTGATTTGATTTACACAGGGACTCCAGCAGGGGTTGCTGCTGTTCAAGCCGGCGACAGGCTAACGGCTACCATTGAAGGTGTCGGAGAACTGGGGTTCAATATTGTCTGATAGTGGCTATTCTATATGACCGGCGCTCAAATAATTCTGCTGCTGATTCTCTTTTCTCTGTTGGTATTGCTGGTATGGGGCAAGTGGCGCTATGACATAGTTGCGCTCGGAGCTCTATTTACGGCCAGTTTTTTTGGTCTGGTACCGCAGACGGAATTATTTTCCGGGTTCGGGAATCCGGCCACTATTACGGTGGTATTGGTTCTTATTGTTAGCTTCGGTCTGACGAAATCCGGAGCAGTTGAATTTATTACAAGTGTTATCGAGCCGGTTTCTTCTCAGCCTTATTTGCATATTGCTGTGCTTACTTTTCTCGCTGCATTTCTTTCTATGTTTATGAATAATGTGGGGGCGTTGGCTTTATTGATGCCAATCGCTATCCAGTCTACTACCAAGGCGGGTCGTGCTCCGGCGACAGTATTAATGCCTCTGTCTTTTGGTTCAATTCTCGGTGGTCTGGTGACTCTCATCGGTACACCGCCAAATATTCTCATCGCAAATTATCGACAGGAAGTGACGGGCGAAGCATTCACCATGTTTGATTTCGCACCGGTAGGCGGGGGAATTGCTGTGTGCGGTATTCTATTCATGCTGCTAATAGGTTGGAAACTGGTTAAGGTGCGCAAGCAAACTACCGGCTTGGAATTATTTGATATTGAAAAATACCTGTTTGAATTAAAAGTTACAAAAGACACCAGCTTTGTTGGCAAGGCAGTAGGAGAGCTAAAGGATGCATTAGCCGAGCAGAAAATGGACTTGCTTTCCATGGTGCATAAACGTGAGAAGATGCCAGTTGTTTATCGGCGACATAAAATCGCAGTAAATGACCTGCTTATGCTGCAAGGATCTCATGACGATATAGACAGTTTCGTCAGTGCTCACAATTTTCAGCTGCTTTCTGCGGAAAACGCACAGAAGGAAATTTTACATTCGGAAGATTCGCAGATTGCAGAAGTCGTTGTAACGCCTCGTTCGCCGATACTCGGTAGAACTCCAACCCAGATTCGATTCAATAGAAAATACGATGTGAATTTGCTGGCCGCTTCTCGATCGGGAACACCACATCGAAATCGTTTGCGTGATTTTAAATTCGAGGTCGGCGATGTATTGCTGCTGCACGGCGAAGCCGAGGAATTACAGGACGCCATCATAAAACTGGATTGCTATCCTCTGGCGCCGCGCGATTTGGGCTTAGGCCGCTCGTCGAAAGCGCTGCCGGCGCTGCTGACTTTCGTCATTGCAATCGCCGCAACCGCCTCAGGATTTGTATCCATCCAATTAGCCCTGGGAATGGCGACGGTGGCAATGGTGCTGCAAAATATAGTTCCGGTGAGGGAATTTTATGATGGTGTAGATTGGCCGGTAGTTATTTTGCTTGGTGCGATGATACCTCTTGGCAGTGCTCTGGAAACTACGGGAACCACCACTCTGTTAGTAAATGGGATTCTCGCCGTAGCGGGAGACCTGCCTCCATCACTAATCCTTGCCTTGTTACTGATTATCACCATGACTGTATCGGATGTCTTGAATAATGCAGCCACTGCGATCCTGATGGCTCCCATCGCCTATAATATTGCTGTGACTCTTGGGGTGAACCCCGATGCCTTCCTGATGGCAGTGGCCGTCGGCGCCTCATGTGCTTTTCTCACGCCGATAGGTCATCAGAATAACGCCCTGATAATGGGGCCAGGTGGGTATCAATTTGGTGATTACTGGCGCATGGGCTTGCCTCTCGAGATAATTATTGTGGCGGTGGCTGTGCCGTTATTGCTTGTAGTGTGGCCACTATAGAATTCCTCTGAGTTGTCTTGGCCCCCCTTTTTTGTAAGCGATAAGATTAAACGACTAATCCACAACAGTATCCTGGTTTGCTATTCAGGGCATTGAGAGGAAAGGGGTGATGCGTTCAAACAGAGATGCTGGCTAATGTGCAGATGTGTTGCGGGCGACATCGGAATGAACTAACTTAGGTCTTGGACTACCATTCAGAGCCATCGATATGCGCGTTAACTGGAAAAATTACAATCCGGGAAACTTTTATGACGAAATGATCAGCACTCCTGGTTATGCGCGCCAACCTTCCCGTCGATTGGCCAGTCATCTTAAGTCGCTTACCCATGAAGAATTATTGCAAAAGAAGCTGGCGGCAGAGCTTGCTATCAAAACCATGGGAATTTCTTTCACGGTATACAGCGATGCCGGTAACATCGATAGAGAATGGCCATTCGATATTATTCCGAGAATTATCGCAGAAAAGGAATGGAATTCTACCAGCCTGGGTTTGCAACAAAGATTGCGCGCATTAAACTGCTTCATTCACGATATTTATAATGAGCAAAAAATCTTTAAAGACAAGATTATCCCTAAAGAATTAATTCTCAACTCGAGTAATTTCCGTAAAGAATGTATGGGCATTAAGCCGCGATTTGATGTATGGGCTCATATTTGTGGCACCGATTTGATCAAAGATGGGAGCGGAGAATTTTGCGTTTTAGAAGACAATTTGAGAGTGCCATCTGGTGTCTCCTATATGTTGGAGAATCGCAGAGTAACCAAGCGTATATTTCCGGAGCTATTCGAAGATGACTATAATATTCGACCGATAACCGAATACCCAGATCAATTATTCGATACCCTCGCCGCCATCTCCCCACGTCCCTCGGACTATCCTGAGGTGGCAGTACTTACTCCGGGCGTTTTTAATTCAGCCTATTTTGAGCACTCTTATCTGGCGCAGAGAATGGGCGCAGAGTTAGTGGAAGGCAGTGACTTGATAGTTGAGAAAGACAAAGTATTTATGAAAACGATTGATGGCTTGTCGCAGGTAGATGTCATCTATAGACGCATCGATGACTTATTTCTGGATCCGTCGGTTTTCAACAAAAATTCAGTGCTAGGAGTCAGTGGTTTATTCAAAGCCTGGGTCAAAGGTAATGTCGCCTTGGCAAATGCGCCAGGCGCTGGCGTAGCCGACGATAAAATTATTTACACCTATGTTCCACAGTTCATTAAATACTATTTGGGTGAAGATCCTATTCTTCCGAATGTCCCCAGTTTTCTTTGTATCGACAAACTGCAGCGGCAGTATGTATTGCAGAATCTCGATAAGTTGGTGGTGAAGCCTGCCAATGAATCTGGGGGCTACGGCATGTTAATTGGGCCCCAGGCGAGCAAGAAAGAGTTGGCGGAGTTTGCCCGCAGGATTAAAGCTGATCCGAGAAATTATATGGCACAGCCGTTGATTTCATTGTCCACGGTTCCCGTATTATGCGACAGGACGGTGGAGCCCAGACATGTAGATTTGCGACCGTTTGTCTTGCAGGCCGATAAATCCTATGTAACCGCAGGCGGGCTGACGCGAGTCGCGATGGTTAAAGGCTCTTATATTGTTAATTCATCTCAGGGTGGCGGTAGTAAAGATACCTGGATTGTAGGGGACAATTAGACATTATGCTTTCTCGTGTCGCAGAACGTGTTTATTGGCAAGCTCGATATCTTGAACGGGCCGAGAATATGGCGCGCCTGTTAAATGTATTTTCAACGCTGTTATTGGACCTTCCGCCGCGGACGAAATTGGGTTGGCATTCTCTAGTGGAGATAACCGGCACCGACGAGGCATTCGACGCGAAGTACAAGCAGGCGCTGGAACGCAACGTAATACGTTTTCTGCTATCCGACAATAACGGCTATTCGGTACTCGATATGCTGGCTCTTACTCGTGAGAATGCTCGCACCACGCGCGAAATTATGCCCATGGAAGCGTTTGAACAGATAAACAATCTGTATTTTTTTGCTAAAGAAAATTTGGCTAATGGTGTTGCCAGAGGACCGCGGCATGAATTGCTGGAAAAGATAATCGCCAGTTGTCAGCAGATTTCCGGGCTCATGGCCGGCTCTATGAGCAGGGGAGCCGCCTATAGCTTCGTTCGGTTGGGCCGCAGTCTGGAACGCGCTGACATGACCACCCGTATTGTCGATGTAGGATCAGGTAATCTATTACCCGCGCTGAGCGGTGCTGACGTGCTGCCTGAAGTCAACGAACCCTATGAAAATACCTTATGGATGAATATATTGCGTTCCCAGAGCGCTTATCAAATGTATCGGCAAAATGTTAAGCACCGGGTCAATGCCGAAGATGTTGTTAAATTTTTGTTGCAGGATGAGGAATTTCCCCGCGCCGTCACTCATGCTTTAGTCACTTTAACTAAAGTGTTGGGGAAATTACCGAATAACACGAAAGTTTCCAAACAAGTTGAGAAGACGCTGCGGATTGTGCGACAAGGGAAGATTGATCAATTACTGGATCGGGGGTTGTTGCCGTATATTGACCGTCTACAGCTGGAGATCGCCATGATCCATCAGGAAATTGCAAAAACATGGTTTCTTCCCAACAAATAATTAATGAAAAAATTCACTTGCAGTTGTGGTCAGCCCCTGTTTTTCGAGAATACTCGATGCTTGAATTGCGATCGCCAACTGGGGTTTGATCCATCGGCTTTCGAGTTGTACCCCTTCTCTGATGAGAACCCTCATTGTTCTGCTTCAGTCGAATTAAAACTTTGCAAGAACGCGGCGGACTTCGACGTGTGCAACTGGTTTGTGACCGAACCGCAAAACTCTTACTGCCTGTCCTGTAGTTTGAACCATACAATACCTAATTTGCTGGAGCCGAAGAGAAGGCGTTGGTGGAAAAATCTGGAGCAGGCAAAACGAAGGTTAATATATTCGTTGCTGGTATTGAAGCTTCCCGTGTTGGGAAGGGCTAATGATCCAAAGGGTTTGGCATTCAGTTTTATCGAGGATCAGCGAACTAATCCGGGAGTTTTCGAGGAGCATGTTGCCACTGGCCATTACAATGGCATGATTACGGTGAATACAGCGGAAGCGGATAAGGTTAATCGGGAAATCACTCGCGCCTATACCGGTGAATTGTATCGCACTCTGCTCGGGCATTTTCGACACGAGAGCGGTCACTACTACTTCGATAAGCTTGTTTTCGGCGATGAATTGCTGACCCGGTTCCGTGCGCTGTTTGGCGATGAAAGGGCAGACTATGCTGCGGCTTTAAAGAACTACTATGCCAGCAAAGATGCCATTCCCCATGACCCGGCAATGATTAGTCACTATGCTCAGTCCCATCCTCTGGAAGACTGGGCAGAGGTTTGGGCGCATTATCTGCACATGATAGATACGCTGGATACCGCCGCTGCCTACGATCAGAAACTGGGATCATCACATTTCGATGAGTTCGATGAAACTCTCGCCAAGTGGTCTGAACTGGCGGTTATTTTGAATGCGCTAAACAGGAGTATGGGATTAGAGGATGCTTACCCCTTTGTATTATCGAAGCTGACGCTTAAGAAGCTCCGCTTCGTTCACGGCCTGATTTATCCCAGTTAGTTGCCCATTTTAGTGGAGGCAATTGCACAAAGGCGTTCTTCAGGAGTTGATCCCAGGATTTTTTCAGGTCGCGTAAAAATTCACTGTCCCCGTCAAATCTGTGATAATTGGTTACAGTAAGGCTCCCGGTTTTATAAACCAGGGTTTCAATCGGTGGTCCTACACTAAGATTACTTCTCAGGGTTGAATCCATGGATACGAGGGCGCATAAGGCGCAGGTGTCCAGATCCAGAGCGGGTGTTAGAATTCGGTCGAGTATCGGTTTGCCATACTTGCTCTCACCGATCTGAAGATAAGGCGTATCCATGGAAGTGGTAATGTGATTCCCTTCCGGATAGACCAAAATAATTTCGTGCTTGGCACTACCAATTTGTCCACCAATAATAAAACTGGCTTCAAATTTCTTGCCTTCGATTGTGCGTTTTTCCTGCTGCACACGGCTGAGGTCTCCCAGATAGTCAGCCGCTTCTTCTATGCTGCCAATATTGAGAAGATTAACCTCGGCATTCTGCTTAATGTCGATTTTAACTCTGGCTATCGTGGCTTGACTGGTGGCCAAATTACCCGCAGTGAGAATAACAAACTGCCGTTCGCCCTCAATTCCAAAGTGGAACATTTTGCTGTAAGTGGACACCTGATCAATGCCGGCGTTGGTGAGTGAATCCGAGCAAAACACCATCCCGGCATCCACCGATATTGCTACACAATACGTCATTATTCATATTTCTAGACTGACAAGCCATTAATCATACTAATTATGCAGGTTACTTGGTAGCGGTTTTTTGTGGATTTTCCAGAGCCTCACAGAGCCTTAACAGGACACGCCTGAAGCTTGGCAGAGTGAGCTGGAAGGCTGGTAATCTGCGCCTGGAGAAGGGGACAAGTCTCTGTAAGGCCTACTGTAGGCTATCGGTGAGCTCGTCGTAATCATCGAAGTCGTTGAAATCGTCGAAGTCACCGAGCTCGCCGAGTTCGTCATAGTCGAATTCCTGGGCTATGCGTTTGCTTTCGATTCGATCTTCGATGCGTCGGCGCAGTTCGGTAATATGAGACTTCGATACCGGATTGGGTGTTTTTTCTTCGGAGTCTTCATCGGGCAGTATTGCTCCAGCCTCAAAAAATTCTTTGGCGTCTTCGATGGAGTCATCCCATTCTTGTTCTTGCATGGCAATTCTCGCTGTGTTGGGTAATTAATGAGCTTATGCTGAACCTAAGCTCATAATCTAGATTATCGTTAGTATGACGTCGATACTTCAATATAATTTAGAAAATTTTTCAATGATTTAAAGAGATCGGTTACAGATCGTGACTTTAAGTCCGGAAAGCGCTGGATTAGGCAGGCATTGCATGGCCAGAAACAGCCTGTTGGCGGTATGCGGCCTCTGTCTATTCAGGGCCTCTGTCTATTCAGGACACGGCACTAGCCAGCGAATCAATAGTTTGCTGGCGCAGTTCTTTCTTGGCGATCTTCCCACTTGCTATTCGAGGCAGTTGTTCATACTGGAAGAATGTTAGCGCGGGAATCTTAAAGTTAGCAAGGCGATCCGCGAGGAATGCATGTAATTCCTGGGCATTTAATTGACTGCCAGCTATCAGCATAATGGAGGCGCAGGGGATTTCTCCCAGTCGCTGGTCCGGGATGCCGTAGACGGATACTTCGTTGACAGCCGAATGTTCGCTAATCGCATACTCAACCTCAGCACAGCCGATATTCTCTCCACCGCGAATCACAATGTCCTTCGCGCGATCAAGAATAATGAGAAAACCCAGCTCGTCCAGCATGCCGATATCGCCGGTGTAAAACCAGCCATCCTTAATAACCTCCGCTGTCGCTTCGGGCTTGTTCCAATAGCCCTTCATGATGGTGGGTCCTTTTATACAGATTTCGCCAACCTGCCCTTGTTCCAGAGTCTTGTCATTTTCATCGACAATCTTGATGCTGGTTAGTGGAGGGGTGGGCCTGCCTGTGCTATTGGGTTTGGCGGCATAAAACGCGCCAGAAATAATCGCGCCGATGGCGTTGGTTTCCGTTAATCCATAGCCGAGGCCGGGAATAGCCTTAGCCGGAAACTTTTGCAGCATCATGCTGAGATGCTCGGGCGGCCGAGAGGCGCCTCCGCTTGCGACGCCACGTAAGCTACTTAAATCGGTGGAGTCGAACTTGTCAGACTGCATGATTTCCCAGGTCATGGTTGGCACGCCATGGAATATCGATATGCGTTCTGTCTCCACCAACTCCAGTGCTTTTTCTGCATCCCACTTATACATCATTACAAACTTGCGCAGGTAGACGAAGCAGGCCAGGAACTGAGCATGACTGCCGGTAACATGGAACAGGGGAACATTCGCCAGCAGAGCAGGATCAAACTCTGGATTTTCTTCGAGCAGTTCGGGCCGCAGGATGTCGCCAATTTCCTTGACAAATTTCCAGCTATACAGGGCATTGATAATATTGCGGTGAGTCGAGAGTACGCCCTTGGGCATACCGGTGGATCCTGAAGTATACATTATCGATGCACTCGCTTCCGGTAGTACCTGGATAGCGTTCAATTCCGCTGTGGACAATGGGGCAACGGATTTGATTAGTTGATAAAATTCAGGGAATTCTGCCTCGGCTTCAGGTTTGATCAAAATAATCTGATCCTGAAGCGGGTCAAGAAAAGGTAAAACCAGCTTTAGTCGCGGGGGATCGAGGAAACAAAGTTTGCTGCCGCTGTCGCTCAGTCCATATTTCAATTCCGACGTTTTCCACCAGGAGTTCATCGGTACGGCGATAGCACCCAATAGGGTGATGGCCATGTAACTGATACACCATTCCGGGGAATTTCGCGCACATATCGCGACCCTGTCGCCCAAACAGATATCGAATTGCTCTTTCAGCACCCGCGCCATGCGCAGAGCCATATCCAGTGTTTCGGCGAAGCTATAGCGTTCCTGCTGATAGACAAGGAATGTCCGGTCGGGGGCTTCCAGACCCAGAGCATAGAGTTCTCCAAGATTGCTCGGAATATGGGAAAATACGTCCTGTTCCACGCCCTCAATGGTGATGGTTTCCGTTTCCAGCGCGGCGCCCGGTGCCTTATGCTCGGCAGCAATTAATTTAAGCTTGGCCAGATCCTGACGAATTTGTTCTTCTGTATACATAAATTTGGTTCTGAGGAGACCCTTACTCGGCCTTGATTTCCAGTGTTACTTTGCCCATCACTCTGCGTTGGGAGAATACCTTAAAGGCGTCAACATAATCAGTCATCGGAAAAGACTCGGTTACAATTGGAGACAGCTTTCCCTGTTCGTACAGTGTGAGTAAATCGGCAAAATTCTTTTCATATTCGGCGGGCTCCTCCTTACGAAATCGGCCAAGGAATACCCCTACCATCGAAGCGCCCTTTAGCAGGGCTAAATTTGCCTTGTATTCGGGGATGCGGCCACTGGCAAATCCAATCACTAACAATCTGCCGTTCCAATTGATGCAGCGACAGCTTTGATCAAATAAGTCGCCACCGACAGGGTCATAAATCACGTCGGCGCCCTTATCGCCAGTCAAGGCTTTTACCTTCTCTTTTAGATCTGAATCTGCATAATTTAGCAGGGCATCAGGATGCAGGCGATTGACGAATTCAAGCTTCTCATCCGAGCTCGCAGCGGCAATGACTCTTGCTCCCATTAATTTGCCTAGCTCAACCGCCGCGAGGCCAACACCGCCGCTGGCACCAAGCACCAATAGAGTTTCACCCGCCTGTAGTTGAGCGCGTTGCTTCAGGGCGTAGTAGGCTGTGGTATATACCATTGCAAAGCCGGCAGCCGTTTTGAAATCCATGCGCTCAGGAATCTTGCGCAGGCCATCGGCTTTTACCAACACCTGTTCAGCCAGACCGCCAATGCCGGGTGTGGCCATGACCCTGTCCCCCGGTTTAAAATCTTTGAGGCCAGGGCCAACGGATTTAATGATGCCACCGACTTCCGAGCCGGGAGAAAAAGGCAGCGGAGGTTGGTATTGATATTTTCCCTGAATCTGCAAGCCGTCCGGAAAATTTAGCGAGGCGGCATAAACTTCAACCACGGCTTCATTCTCCCCGGCAACGGGATCCTCCACCTCTTGCAGAAGCAAGTTTTCGGGTGGGCCATAAGATTTGCAAACTATCGCTTTCATGGAATTGCCTATTTCAAGCAACGACCTGACCTATAAAGTGCAATGAAGGCGGATTCAAGCATGAAAAGACCGTGACTTCAATTCGCAGAGGAATTTACTTGTCCGCTAGGGAGATGAAGCTTTGATTGTATTGTTGTGGCAGTCGCAAACGCGTATATTCACAGGCTGGTTTCTCTGATTAATCCTCCGCTATGAACGAAGTACAACGTCAAGCCTATCTCAAGGTGATGGGCATTCAGACTTACTTCCCGAAATCCATTTTGCTCGGCGCGAAACCCTCCCCGGCTTATGAATTTCCCCTTGAAACTCTGCAAAAGCTTGATCCAGGCAGCGCAAGGCAAGCAAGCGCCGGGATATCGATTAAGCCAGAGCGCAGTTATGCAGCGGGGTTAGTGGCGCGGGTAGAAAAAGGAATAGAAAGCAGGGGAGTAGAAAGCAGGCCGGCAGAAGGCGTTAAAGAGACCAGCGAGAGCGAAGCCAAAAACGCTGGAATAGCAAGGGTCCCTCGTTCGCTCAAACCGCCATGTTCCGAATCGACGGCGGCCATTAGCCTCGCTGGCAGCCGCCTGAAGCAGGTGAATGGGGAAGAATCAAAAACTCTGGTGACAAGTGAAGAAAGTATCGTTGCCGAAGCAGAAAATGAACTAAGGTTCAAGCTTCGCTATTTTCGAATTAGTGAGAAACTCGCGGTAATCGACGAGGTGCCGCATCAGAAATCGGAGCGACTCAATGCAGAAGATCTGGTATTACTGAAAGCGATTTTAGCGGCTTTAAAGCTGGATACCGGTGGCGTTGATTTTCAGCCCGAAAGTTTTAGCTGGCCGCTGGCGGCGGGCTTATCGATGAAAAACGATCCAGCAGAAGAAGCAAAGAGAGCGCTTTCAGGATTTGTGCAAATGCGCCATGAGACAGATCGATTTGCTAATCTCCTGGTGTTCTCGGCTCAGGTAGATAGCTTGCTGGTGCGGCCGTTAGACGGAACCGAGAGTAGAGATTTCGCGGCAACAAACTCAAATTATTTCATCACAGTGACCAGTAGCCTGCATTCGATGCTGGCCTATCCCGCACTCAAGAGAGAAGTCTGGCAGCAATTGCAGCCGCTAAGAAGGCGGCTCGCAGAATCAAACTGAGAGGCGGTATCCAAGTAGTTTAGCCATGTTGATTAACTCCAGCCCAGAAACGAATTTTTTCGCCAGAAGCATGCGTTCAAGCGATATAGATCTTGTCGTACAAAACGAAGTGGCAGCCTATGCCCATCCCTGGAGCAAACGAATATTTATCGATTGCCTGCGAGCGGGTTATCAATGTTGGGTTTTGGCCAACAAACAACAAATCGTCGCCCATGGGGTAATGTCCGTGGCCATCGGCGAATGCCATCTATTAACACTTTGCGTGCAGCCGGATTTTCAAAGGCAGGGATATGGCAAGAAATTATTCAAGCTGTTGCTGGACAGGGCTGAAAAGCTGGAAGCAAAAGTTTGTTTTCTGGAAGTCAGACATTCCAATCAAACGGCGATTACGCTGTATCGATCCATGGGTTTTGTGCAGATAGGCGAGAGGAAAAATTACTACCCCGGCAAAGAAGGAAGAGAGGATGCGAAAATCATGTCCTGTGATTTGCCGCTGGCTTAAGATTACGAATTTTTGCGAGAAATGAATGCCGAAATTTTGCTAAAGACCTTGCGTAATAAGATAAGCAGAATAAGGAGTAGTAGCGCTGATAGCATAATGCCGCCAAGCATTAATACGCTTCCCAGCAACAGATTTAGTATTTCCTCCCTGGAAATATCCTGCCAAATTGATACCCCCCAAAGAGAGCCAAGCGCAATAGCGATACCGGATATTATCGCGGTGGTTTTCTTGGGTAGTTTTAGCAGTGAAAAAATCAAAACACCGGCCTGTTATCTTTATCTGCATGACTGGCTGTACATTGTGGATATTCACTACAGCCCCAAAACACACCATTTTTCCCTTTTCGTTGTACTAATAGATGGCCGCATTTTTGACAGCGATAGGCCGCCTCTGGAATGCCGTCATGATCGGCTAGAGTCACCTTACAACCTTTCGAGTAACCACTGCAAAACCAGTAGTCTCCTTTGTCTTTGTCTGCTTTTACCAGTCGCCGTGTACAAATCGGGCAACGATAATGCTCATCAATTTCAGTGGATGGTTTTCCGGCCAGATCATTAAGCGTGGTTCTGCAATCGGGGAAGCCGCTACAACCCCAAAAAGGTCCCATTTTCCCTTCTTTTCGGCGCAAGGGTTTCTTGCACGTAGGGCATGGATGTACTCGCTCGGAAGCTACTGTGTTTTTCGAATCAACCATCTGCTTTTCGCCAAGTCATTCGCATTAGCTTGATGTTCATGAGGTTCTAAACCGGACACCAGTGCTTGTCAATCTACAGCGCAAAGAGCTCGCCCCAAGGTTTGACTATGCGCAGGCTGTCACCATCTCAGGCAAGGGAACCTGCTAGGGGGAAGTCTCCTGGATTTGCTTGATCGCTGTAATTAATGCCAGGTTCTCCGATTCCTTGCCCACGGTTATACGCAGCTTGTCTCGAAGCTGATCCTGATCGAAATAGCGTACCAGGATGTTTCTTTGTTTAAGTAATTGGTAGAGATTTTTGGCGCCGATTGAGTCGGGAACCTGGCACAGCAAAAAATTTGTTTGGCTGACTGGCGTAGCGAGTCCCAGTTCATTCAGGCGGGTTCGCAAAGTATCTCTGTCGGCTCGGACTCGTTGCCAAATTTGTTTCGAATACGCGGTGGAATTCAGGGCGGCGTTTGCCAGCTGTTGCGATATGTGATCGGTGTTGTAGCTATCTCGCGTCTTGAACATCATAGGGTTGATTAACGATTCGGCTCCGATGCCATAGCCGAAGCGTAGTCCAGCCAGCGAGTAACCCTTGCTTAAGGTGCGTAGTATCAGCAGATTTTCACAGCAATTAATCAAGCTGACGGAATCGTATCCAAGTTCAGGGTCGACAAAGTTTACATAGGCTTCATCAAGCAAAACAATACCAGAAAAATCCGCGGCCAGTTGCGCGATGTACTCAGTTGAAAGTAGTCCCCCTGTTGGCGCCTGAGGGTTTACCAGGATAAGCATTTTGGCCGCTGATTTTTCCAGTTGTTGGAAAAAATCCGCCGGCATAGACCAGTTTGCCTGCAATGGAATTTCAAACAGTTTGCAGCCTTGTATTTCTGCTAACACCGGATACAGGGAGTAGCTGGGTTGAGTAACGGCGATAACTTCGCCTGGCTCGACAAAGGTGCTGATTGCCAACCGCAATAATTCATCACTGCCATTGGTGGGAATAATATTGTTGGGAGATACCTTATGCAGCCGGCTAGCGGATTCTCTAAAGGCATCAGCCATGGGTACCGGATAGCGCCGTAAGGAATCGACATCGATCGATCGCAAGGCAGCCGCAACCTCCGGGCTGGCAGGATACGGATTTTCATTGGTATTTAGTTTAATGGTGTCACCCGAGCCTGTTTGTTCTCCCGGGGAATAACCGTGCATCTTCGCAATATTGGGGCGCTCAAAAGACATGATAAAAATTCACTTGATGACTACACAGCTGAGGGGTGGAATATAATGCTCATTGAATAAGCTTAAGGGTAAAGCGTATTGGGCCCGGCGGCAAGAATAGTCTGGTTTTTGCCAGCATAAGCCTGTTTTCAATCGATCGGTGATCCGATGGGTGAATCGATGGGTAAATAGCTCAATAGTCTGTTCTTCCAACCCGCTATCCATCGTTGTTCTTGTCGATCTCCAGGCGAATTAGCCACCCGTCGCTCCAGCACCCGTGCAGCAGAATCGACGAAATTTTCTAATGTAGCGGCTTCACCCTGTTGTTTAAGCTGCATTTCTAACAGAACCTGCAGTAATCCCCATCCTTCACCCTGATAGCGCTCGCGGACTGCCATCCCGGTACCTTTGAAGTGGACATAATCAATAACCGCGTACAAGCCGTAGGGAGGGTGGCTGTTGGCAATTTGGTAGAAGCTGGCAGCAACAGGCTCTCGTTGTTCATCGCTCACGCTAAGCAAGAGTTCCGGTACACTAGCGTATAGTCGTTGCACAATAAAAGCTAACTGCAGCTCCATGGTATTGGCGAGGAACTGTCTCAATTCTCGCATTCTTGGGCTGTTAACATCCGCCAGAAACTGCTCCCGGTTCTGCCAGGGTGAATCCGCTGTATCCAGCTGTTCGATCCATTGCGGCAACGCGTATTGCGCGTTCCGAAGGGTTTCAAGCAGTGTCGGAAAAGTTTCTTCAAATACTTCAGTCTGGCCCTCGCGATACCATATAAAATGGCCTATACCCAATGAAGGGAAATCTTCTCCCGCATTCCAGCTAGTCAGACATTGGTATTGCTTATTACACTCATTTTGGAAAATCCGATCTCCCAGCCATTGCAATTGCGGCTGGGAAAATTGCGGAAACTGGCTCAGAGCGGCCGGAACTAGCAGGAATTGCACCAACAAAAGGAGTAAAAACCTGTTGAAACTGGCTAAAATTGCTGGCATTTTGAAGTGGTTCCGCAATTTGGCTGAGAAAATTGGCATGATAGGCTTGATTATCGGCCAGATCCTTGGAAACCATGGTGATAAGCCGCCCCGTAGAAGTAATTACCGATAGCAGTAATTGATCGTCATGGCCGATACAATTACAGATCGGGTCTGAGAGAGCGGCAAAGCGATGAAAATTTATGACTAAGACTACAAGCACAGACATTGAAATCGATATTCCTCCAGCACCGGTCGTCGGGCAGCAGGACGAATTTGTCGCCAATTTGGCCAAGATTTATCAGCGCCTGAAATACAGTAAGAAGCTCAAAGTCGCGATGAAAGAAGTCGAGCAGGACTTGCTCGATTTGTTGGATGTGAAATTATTCACCATCTATCAATCTGTGGACAATGGAAAAGAAATTCTTGCCAGCTTTAAAGGTGGTGATCCCGACAATGATGATTCCATAGAGATAAGGGTCCCCTTCAGTGCAACCTCTCTCGCGGGTTATGTTGCGCTTAGTCAAAGAGCATTGGTTATTAAAAATGTGCTTGATAGCGCTGAGTTGACCGATATTCATCCGCGATTGCTGTTCGACAAGCGTTTTAGTGAGGCCAAAGGCTGGAAAGTAAAATCAATGATCATTTTACCCATCAAGGACGAAATCCTGCTGGGTGTTATGCAGCTAATTAATTTTGAAGGTGACAGGGAATTCACCAAGAAAGATTTAAAACACGCAATGATGGTCAGTTAGATGCTGGCCAAGCAATTCAGATCATCTTTGCAGAGCACTCAGGGGCCCTATGATTACCTGGTGCAGAAGGGCAAGATTAGCGGCGTCGAATTGGTAGATATGCAGAATAGCGTGTCTTTGTACGGCGGCTCTGTTACTCGCGTCTTGATGGAAGAATTTAATGTCGAGGCGGACACCATCGGTAAATCTCTGGAACATTATTATCGTGTTCCCTATATGAAATATGACCCTGATCACAAGTTGCCGGTGGACCTGTTGGAAAATATTGGGGCGAGCTATTTGCGCAAAAATCTTTGGCTACCTGTTGCTGGTGATAAAGAGGAAGCGGTGATTCTAATCGATGACCCGTCGGATTATCAGCGCATCATGGAAATTCAAGGTGTTGTTAATGCGCGCAACTATGCGTTTCGAGTCGGTTTACCTGAACATATTTTGCAATATCTGACCGGTGATGCAGATGCCATTATGGAAGCAGGATTTGATGATGTATTTTCTACGCTGGGAGAGCAGGGTGGAATTGAGATCGATGGAGCCGGCCAGGATAACGAGGAAGACGAGCATCTCGCTGCCACTTCCGGCATTATTCAATTAGTTAACCGTATTATCACTGAGGCAGATCGACTCGGTGCTTCAGATATCCATATCGAGCCTGGAAAAGACGAGGCAGCGGGTGGTGTGCGAATCCGGGTAGATGGCATTTGTCGCGAGTTATTGAAAGTTCCGAAAGAGCATTGCGCGGCGCTTATCGCGCGGATCAAGGTTATATCGAGATTGGATATTTCAGAGAAACGATTGCCTCAAGATGGAAAATGTAAACTTAAGATTCGGGGTCAAAAGCTAGAGCTTCGTGTCGCGACAGTGCCTACTGTGCAGGGAGAGAGCGCGGTACTCCGACTCTTGGCGGCAGGGAGTGCTATGCCGCTTAACAAACTCAATTTGAGCCAACCGAACTATGAAAAAATAGTAGGACTCTCTTCTAACCCCCACGGGTTGTTCCTGGTAGTTGGCCCTACGGGCTCTGGTAAGACGACCACTCTGCATGCCGTGTTAGGTCATATCAATAAGCCAGAGCGTAAGATCTGGACCGCCGAAGATCCGGTGGAGATTACTCAGCCGGGCTTACAACAGGTGCAGATGTTACCCAAAATTGATTTTACCTTTGCTACCGCGATGCGCGCGTTTTTGCGCGCAGATCCGGATGTAATATTGATTGGTGAGATGCGAGATCATGAAACAGCCAGTATTGGTGTCGAAGCATCATTGACGGGTCACCTGGTATTTTCCACATTGCATACGAACTCCGCTCCCGAAACCATTACTCGATTATTAGATTTAGGTCTGGACCCGGTTAATTTTTCGGACGCATTACTGGGAGTCTTGGCGCAACGATTGATGCGAACCCTCTGTTCCAAGTGTAAGCAGCCTTACAAGCCGGATGAGAAAGAGCTAAACCATTTAGTTGACAGCTATGGTCGTGATCAGTTCATGGAGTTGGGTTATGACCTGGAAAACGTTGAACTAAATGGACCTGTTGGCTGTGGAGTTTGTGGTGGTACCGGCTATAAGGGGCGAACCGGTATTCATGAATTATTGATTGGTACTAATGAGCTGCAAGCATTGATCTACAAAAGGGCGGATTTGGACACGATACGCCACCAAGCGCTTAACGACGGCATGCTGACCATGAAGCAAGATGCGATAGAAAAAATATTTCAGGGAATCAGCGACTATTTGCAGCTGCTGCGGGTGGTATCGGAATAAGCGCTAAGCGAAAACTCTTCGCGTCGAAAACAATCCATGAAAATTATGCCAAATCGCGCAATACCCATGTCTGGCACGCGCTTGTTCTTCTGTCGTGCCGCCGGACTACAAGCGCCTGCTTAACTGGCTCTGGCTAGCCGCCTGAAATAACTAATCAACCAGTAGTTCTGACTCCAATACGAAATCCGTAAATTGCCACTTTCTTTGCTGGTAAATCATACTGACCAGAGCTGTAACCTGGCCGTCAGCGAAGGTCAGATCAACTTCATAGTTTGAGCTTGTGGAGCCTCTGCCCAAAGGATTGAGCGATACGCCAGATGCTCCTCGAATAGCGGTTATGGCATTTAGCGGGCCGAGAATGCGCCGGGTGGAGGCAATGTACTTGTTCAATGACTCTTCTGACATTTCAAGCAAGTAATCCGGATGGGCATTATCAACAAGAAATTGGGCGTTTTCGGCAGAGAATATGATCTGTAAGGTGGTTATTGCTAATTGCTGACTCGCATTGTCCAGTTGGTCTTTTCGAAAAACTCCCCAGCCCAGAAACAAAGCAACGAGCAATAAGAACAGACTTAGGGAGATAAGAAAATTATACAGGCCATTTTTCATCGGTTGTTTAGCGGCAGCTTACAGAAAATCTTTAAGAACGAGCGGTACTATAGATTCAAAAACTTCAATAAAAACAGTAATAAACAAAAGGAATTATTTTGAGAAAAGCATTTAACTCGATAATTTATGCACAAAAATAACACCGGTGTCGAAAAACCCTAATAATAATGGGGTTTAAATTTTAACCTAACATTCTAAAACAATTAACTCATTGAAATAAAAGGAAATTCGTCATTGGTCAAAAAGTGATCAATCTGTCTGCTCGAGGCATGATTTCGAGCTTCGCGGCGAATTTTTAGGATTTATGCACTAACTTATCCACAGATTCTGTGGAAAAAGACCAAATAATTCGGTCTTCGAAATTTTCAACTCGATCAAAGGCTTAAGTAAGCTAGCTGGAGACATCCTGAGCATAGCACTGTAAGTGGCTGTGTTCTTCCAAATCCGCCTGGTTTGAGCTTGTTTGAACAATGAGATTCTGCCAATGCGCGGAATGTGATATCTTTAGCGGCACCATTCTATGTTATTTAGCAGTTTACTATGATTGAGCTAACCGCCGAAATCCCGTTTTTGTGGCGCCTGAGCGCCGAAAGTAGTGAAGGCTACTGCTCCGTGTCTCTGGTAGTTCCTTGCCCGCCGGAAACACAAGTCAGTGACCTCACCATCGAAACATCTGTGGTAAGCCTGTCTTCCGATAGCACTCGCTCAGAAAAGGAAGAAACCCTCGAGTGGAATCAGGAGGACATAAGCTTGTTCCTCAAGCTTGTTAATCAGAAACAGCTCAGTAAAAAACAGCCGATGTCGGATACGGTCCGCATCGATCTGGCAGATCCCGATATTATCGACATCATTCATATCGTAGCCGCCGCTGGTTTTGGAGTCGCGTTTACTTCTTATGGCTTGCTTAATAAAGCTGAAGCTTACTACCCCGTCCACAGTTGTGAAATTGGTGCACTGGCCTCATTAAATACAGTCATTGGCTTTAAGCCCTGTATTGTCGTTGATATTGAAGATGATGATGTTGTCTGCGTATTGTTGGATGATATTGATGTTCATTCCACCGATGAATATGACAGCCTTAGTCGTCATGATCTGTTATTGGTCAAACGTGGCGATATGTTGCATCCTGAATTTGCCGAAAATAAGGTTAAGCCAGACAGTACAGTTCTGCACTAGCAGGCTGTTGAAAAACTCACAGCCGGCACAATACGGCGTTAAAATTTGGCTCAAAATGCTCATTTACGCCGTGTAAACTCCGCTTTTTCGCCAAATTTTGCCTTGTCTTGCACTCGCCTGAGAGCTTTTCAACAAGCTGCTAGAGCGCCTTGGCATTCTAGCTGGCGCGCTGATTAAATCGCCTGCCGACTAGCGCCGAAGTGATATTCACTTTTTGGATGTCGATTGCACCGCCCGCTATTCCCCAGCCCCATGCATCGCGAAGCTTCTGTTCCAGCGGGAATTCCTTAGAGTAACCGTAGCCACCCATCAATTGCATCGCCTTGCCGGTTACCTCGCGGACAGTTTCGTTGGCAAAGCACTTCGCTACCGAACTTTCTGCGATAGAGGGTAGGCCTTTCTCGGCGTTCACCACTGCGCGATAGAGTAGCAGTCGAGCCGCTTCCAGCTTCATTTTCATTTCGGCGATTTGTATTTGCACCGCTTGAAAATCGATCAGAGGCTTGCCGAATTGTTGGCGCTGTTGACAATAGTCGAGGACGAAATCGAAAGCCGATTGTGCCACTGCCAGTGACATTGTTGTGTTGCCACAGCGTTCCAGGTCGAAGGCGTCCATCAATTTACCAAAGCCGCCGGCGGGCACCAGGATATTATCCAGCGGTACTTCGACATTGTCGAAATACATGTCGGCGCTGTAAACTCCTCGAAATCCCATATGATGGTCTCGCTTGCCAAAACTGAACCCATTAGTTCCCATTGGCACTAATACGGCGCCAATGCCTTTGGCTCCGCTTATCTTATCCATGCGACAGTAGACTATATAAGACTCTGAGTGGCCGGCGCCGGAACACCAGCGTTTGCTGCCATTTAAAACAACCCGATCAGCTTCGACGCGTGCCTGGGTAGTTAAGTCAGTAAGGGCAGAGCCGGCATTCGCTTCTGACATGGATACTGCAACCACGATCTCGCCTGAACAGACCTTCGGCAAGATTGCGTTTCGCATCGATTCACTGCCAAAGTGGGCAATGGCCAGGCTGGGACCGAAGCAGGATTCGAAAATCGGGAAGGCTACGGCGATCGAAATCTTGGCGATTTCTTCCAGCACTAACACCGCATCCAGATGAGACATGCCGGCGCCGCCATATTGACTGTCAAGGTTGACCCCAAGATAACCTAATTCGGCGTAACGTCGGCGTAACTCAATGCCAGGCGGTTCATCGGTTTCTTCTACCTGACGGGCAATTTCTGGCAATTCCTTCTGTGCAAACTGCCGCACTGACTGTTGCAAGGCTTGTTGTTGTTCGGACAACGTAAAGTCCATTGGCGGGTTCCTCGGTTCAATTCGGGTCTTTCATTGGATGAATCCGGGCTTATTGTAGTGCAACTGGGGGTTTAGCCAAAGATCAAATCCAGGACGGCTTGATAGTGGATCGGTTTCCCTACTAATGTCCGCAGCTGCTATAATCGCGCCGGTTTTTAGGGCACTGTAGCGCCGTGATTGCAGCGATAGCTCCAGCATAAGCCTGAATAGGGCGATTTACTTCTTATTTTCATCCACCTCTGTGGCAGCGATAAATAACAGAACTATGACTACAAGAACTCTCAATGAGGAAATAGGGCGACGCCGAGTCCTGGCTATTATCTCGCACCCGGATGCGGGCAAAACCACTATTACCGAAAAATTGTTGTTATTCGGCAACCTGATTCAAGTCGCTGGAACGGTTAAGGGTAAGAAGTCTGACCGCCATGCGACTTCGGACTGGATGGCGATGGAACAGCAGCGCGGAATTTCTGTAACCTCTTCGGTGATGCAGTTTCCCTACAAAGATAGAGTGGTAAATCTGCTCGATACGCCGGGGCATGAAGATTTTTCGGAAGATACCTATCGCGTGCTGACCGCTGTAGATTCCGCTCTAATGATAGTAGATGGAGCAAAGGGCGTCGAAGCACGCACAGTCAAATTGATGGAGGTTTGTCGACTGCGTGATACGCCAATCTTTACCTTCGTTAATAAGTTGGACAGGGATATTCGCGCGCCGATTGAAATTCTTGATGAGATAGAAAATGTACTGAAGATTAAGTGCGCGCCCATTAACTGGCCGCTTGGTATGGGAAAGGAATTTAAGGGTGTCTATAACTTCTACACCGATACGGTTCATGTTTATCAGCAAGGGCAGGGGAGTAGAATTCCTGATGAGGTTCTCATACAAGGACTGGACAATCCTGAAGTAACCAACCTGCTTGGGAGCTATGCGAGCGATTTTAGAGATGAAATTGACTTGGTTAAAGGTGCCAGTCATGAGTTTGACAAGCAGGCGTACTTAAAGGGTGAGCTGACCCCTGTTTACTTTGGAACGGCGCTAGGCAATTTTAGTGTTAAGGAAATGCTGGATGATTTTGTTGAATGGGCCCCCGCGCCACGGAATCGAGAAACTGAATCAAGAGTAGTTGCTGCCAAGGAAAGTGACTTTACTGGCTTCGTGTTCAAGATCCAGGCCAATATGGATCCCAAACATCGCGATCGCATTGCCTTTCTGAGAATTTGTTCCGGCGCGTATAAGCGGGGTATGAAAATGCGCCATACCCGCCTGGGAAAAGATGTGAAGGTGACTGATGCGGTCACTTTCCTCGCCGGTGACCGGGAGCAGGCTGAAACAGCCGTATCTGGCGATATAATCGGCCTGCACAATCATGGAACAATGCAGATTGGAGATACCTTCACCGCCGGCGAAGAGCTGAAATTTCGCGGCATCCCACATTTTGCGCCAGAGTTGTTCAAGCGCATACGCCTGAATGATCCCTTGAAGCTTAAGGCATTACAGAAAGGCCTGACTCAATTGTCTGAAGAGGGTTCTACTCAGCTTTTCATGCCGTTGAAAAACAATGATCTGATTGTTGGCGCGGTTGGAGTGCTACAGTTTGAAGTGGTGGCGTTTCGCCTCAAAGATGAATACAAGGTAGATTGCCTGTATGAGCCGATTAGTGTGTATGTGGCGCGATGGGTAGATTCCGATGACAAGATCAAACTGGCAGAATTCCGCAAGAAGGCGCACGATAATTTGGCGATAGATGGCGGTGGCTATCTCACTTATCTCGCTCCTACGCGAATCAATCTCAGTCTGATGGAAGAGCGTTGGCCCGAAATTGAATTTCGCGCCACCCGTGAACACTAGCAGCAAGCGCAGATAGATTACAGAAACAGAGAACAATAGTTAGCGATCCCTATGTCCAATTGTCATATGCAGTTTCAAGTAAGCGCCACCGACGGCAAGGCGCGCACCGGGTGCATGCAATTTCCCCGTGGCGAGGTGGCGACTCCCGCCTTTATGCCGGTGGGAACTTACGGCACCGTTAAGGGCCTTAATCCGCATCAGATAAGAGAGACCGGCGCTGACATTATTCTTGGCAACACCTTCCACCTGATGCTTCGTCCCGGCACCGAAACTATTCTCAAGCATGGAGATTTGCATGACTTTACTGCCTGGCAAAGGCCGATTCTCACCGACTCGGGGGGATTTCAGGTTTTTAGCCTGGGGGAGATGCGTAAGATCTCCGAGCAAGGGGTAAATTTCAAATCGCCAATTGATGGGGCTGATATTTTTCTGGGCCCGGAGAATGCCATTGAAATTCAGCATAAACTCGGTGCTGACATCATCATGGTGTTCGATGAATGTACTCCCTACCCGGCGACGGAGACAGAGGCGAACGATTCGATGCAGTTGTCATTACGTTGGGCCGCACGCTGTAAGCAAGCCCACGGAGACAATAGCGCTGCCCTGTTCGGTATTGTGCAGGGCGGCATGTATGCATCGCTGCGACAACAGTCTCTGCAGGGCTTGCTGGAATTGGGATTCGATGGTTATGCGCTAGGGGGGCTTTCAGTCGGCGAACCGAAGCAGGAGATGGCCGCAGTTATAGAGCAGTGCGCCGAGCAAATGCCGGCCGATAAACCACGCTATTTGATGGGTGTAGGTACACCAGCCGACATCGTGCATGCGGTCAATCACGGCATCGATATGTTCGATTGCGTAATGCCGACCCGCAATGCCCGTAATGGCCATCTGTTTACCTCAGAAGGCCTGTTGCGCTTGCGAAATCGTCGCTATCGTCAGGACACGGGTCCATTGGATGAAAACTGCCACTGCTATACCTGCCAGCATTTCACTCGCTCTTACTTGCACCATCTGGATAAGTGCAGAGAAATATTGGGCGCGCAGCTGAATACTATCCATAATCTGCATTTCTATCAGCAGCTCATGGCGGGTTTGCGCGAGGCCATAGAACAGGGTAGATTGACCGCCTTTATCAGTCAGTTTCAGTCAGATCAGCAAAAACTGGCAGAAAAAGCCGGCGTAGAGGCTTGAATCTACAGCTTTAATCCCAACTATATTTGAAGGTGTTGGGGAGGCCGTGCGCTGGCCACCAGAGAAAAACTGGAGCGAAAACAATATAGAAGCCCATAGAAGAAGGGTACAATCCCGAATCTTTTATAGCGTCTGCTAAATATCTTACTTCTCCGAGAGAATTATTCATGAATCTATTATTTTCCACAGCCTATGCTCAGGAGTCTGGGCAAGCGAGTACGACTTATAACCTGATTTTGTTCGGGGGCATGTTTCTATTGTTTTACCTGATACTTTGGCGCCCGCAGTCGAAACGGGCCAAGGAGCACAAGGAACTGATTAGCGGCATCTCGAAAGGGGATGAAGTGATGACTTCGGGTGGCTTGCTGGGCAAAGTCACCAAAGTCAGTGATGACTATATCGCTGTTGAGGTCGCGGAAGGCGTTGTATTAAACATCCAGAAGTCTTCTGTCGCGGGCGCCCTGCCAAAGGGAACAATCAATCAGATCTAGCGACACGCTAGTCAACAGTAGCGCTAGTCAACAGACCGGCGAAAGAAGAGCGGCGCAAGCCGGTAGACATTACTATGTTAAATAAATATCCGGCATGGAAAAACATCCTCATCCTGTTAGTTGTTATTTGGGGGCTGCTTTATTCTCTGCCTAACCTTTATCCAGATGACCCGGCACTGCAGATATCTCATGAATCTCTCGAGCTGACGGCTGGCGATATGCCGATTATCACTACGGCACTGGAGGCAGCACAGGTCGATTTTTTCGGTGAGGAAGTGGATTCCGAGAGTATCCATATTCGCCTCAACAGCCTGGATGACCAGCTGCGTGCCAAGACGGCGATCGAAGATGCCCTCACCGATGATTATATTGTTGCGCTAAATCTTGCCCCTACCACACCCGGATGGATGCAGGCGATCGGTGCCGGCAAGATGAATCTTGGTCTCGATCTGCAGGGCGGAGTCCATTTCCTCATGGAAGTGGATATGGATGCGGCCATAGAAAGACGCATGGAAGACAATCTTAGCAACATCAGAACCATTCTCCGCGAACAAAGAATTCGAAGTCGCGGCTTGAATCTGGTCAGCAATACACATCTGGAAGTTCGATTTGCCGATACCGAGGATCGCAGCCAGGCCAGATCCGAGCTAAACAGCAATTTCCCCGAGCTGCAAATTCAGAGCCGCGAAGCAGAGGGGGTATTTATTCTCGATCTGCGTATGACTCCCGAGACCGCACTACAAATTCAAAGAGATACGCTGCAGGCGAATCGAACTACTCTGTTGAATCGCGTCGATGCACTGGGTGTGGCGGAGCCAACGGTACAACAGCAGGGGTCGGACAGAATCATTGTCGAACTGCCGGGATTGCAAGATCCTGCTCAGGCGATCCGGATTCTGCAACGCATCGCGACACTTGAGTTTCATCTGGAAGCGGAACTGGGCGCGCCCAGTCTCTCCTATGAGACCTATACCTATGAAGGTGTGCCAGTTAACGTAGATAACGACGTTATCCTGCAGGGCGACAGAGTGAGTAATGCGGTCTATTCTCTCGATCAAAATAGCCAGCCGCAAGTATTGTTGAATCTCGATGCCCAGGGTGGCAATCAGATTAATCGCATAACCCGAGATAATGTGGGTCGGCTGATGGACGTCTTGCTGATCGAAACAAAATCACGAACGGTTATCTCGATAGATGAAAATGGTGAAGAGGTAGAGGAGACAGAATTTTACGAGGAGAAAGAGCTGATAATGCATGCGGTTATTCGTTCTGCCCTTGGTCGTCAGTTTAGTGTTACCGGACTGAGTCCTCGTGAAGCGAGTGACCTGGCCCCTCTGATAAGATCCGGATCGCTGGCGGCGCCAATGACTATTGTCGAGCAATCGGTTATCGGGCCTTCCATGGGGCAGGAAAATAAGGAGGCGGGAATTTTAGGTGTGCAGGTGGCCGCCGCTCTGGTGGTGTTGTTTATGGCGGCGTATTACCGCGTCTTCGGTCTGGCGGCTAACGCCGCATTAATCATGAATATACTGATGATTATCGCAGTGATGTCTTCAATCATACCTGCCACGCTTACGCTGCCGGGGATTGTCGGCATTGTGTTAACCGTGGGGATGGCCGTGGATGCGAATGTGCTGATCTTTACCCGCATAAGGGAAGAACTGGCCAATGGTTTTTCACCGCAGAAGGCGATTGATGCAGGCTATGACCGCGCCTTCACCACTATTCTGGATGCCAACCTGACCACTTTTCTGGTGGCGGCCGTATTGTATTCGATTGGTACGGGCCCGGTCAGAGGCTTTGCCATCACCCTGATGATTGGAATTATCACCTCGATGTTTACGGCCATTGTTGGAACCAGGGCAATAATTAACCTTGTCTATGGTGGGAAGTCGGTAAAAACACTTTCCATCGGTGGGTCGATAAAACCCGTGGTCGCACAAGCATGATTGCTGGTCAGAAAAATAGAATAAAACCTTCCGCTATGTATTCAGAAACCCTGGATGCTGGTTAACTCGCTTGACAAATAATAGATTGAATTTATGTCGATAGAAAAACAAATTGATTTCATGGGGCAGCGCAGGATAGCCGGGTTCGCCTCGGCAGCGCTGGTAGTCATCTCAATTATTTCACTGGCGGTTAATTCGCTGGAACTCGGGCTGGATTTTACCAGTGGTACTTCGGTGCGTCTGGGCTATTCCGAATCTGTGGTGATGAGCGAGGTCAATCAAACCCTGGATGACAATGGTTATGAAGATGCAGTAGTGGTGAGTTTCGGCTCGGACAGAGAAATCAGGGTTATATTGGCGGTCGATGAGAATGTCGCAATTGGCGATCAAGCGGCTCAGGCGGCGGTAGTGGGCGAAACAATAGCCGCATTATTAGGCAGCAACAGTTCGAGCGAGGTCACTTTGCTGGGCTCTGATTATGTGAGTTCGAAGGTGGGTTCGGAACTTGCTGAGAGTGGCGGGATAGGAATGTTGGTGGCGCTTGGAATAATCATGGTGTACATCTCCGTGCGCTTTCAGTTCAAATTTTCAGTCGGTGCCGTGGTAGCTCTGGCTCATGATTTGATTATTACGCTGGGAATCTTTTCGGTGTTTCGCATGGAGTTTAATCTCAATACGCTGGCGGCATTGCTGGCAATTATTGGCTATTCGCTAAACGATACCATTGTGGTGTCTGATCGCATCCGGGAAAACTTCCGGCGCATGCGTAAAGGCTCGCCAGTTGAGATGGTGAATACCGCGCTCAATCAGACACTGAGTAGAACCTTGATTACTTCATTGACGACTCTGCTAGTACTCCTTTCGATCTTGTTTATCGGTGGTGAGTCCACTCAGGGCTTCGCGATCGCGTTAATAATCGGTGTGGTGACTGGCACATACTCTTCAATTTATATCGCTTCCAATGTCATTCTTTATATGAATGTTACCCGTGAAGACTTGATGCTTCCGGTTAAGGAAGGTGCTGAGCTTGATAATTTGCCTTAGCAGGCTGTTGAAAAACGCACAGCCGGCACAATACGGCGTTATTGCGTGGCTCAAAATGCTCATTTACACCGTGTAAACTCCGCTTTTTCGCCATATCTTGCCCTGTCTTGCCCTGTCTTGCACTCGCCTGAGAACTTTTCAATAACCGGCTACCGGCTACCGGCTAGAGAGAAGCCAAACTCCAGCCGCTGAATGAATGGGCGGGCTTGCCTAATCTGCGGTAAAACAGTTGTATCACAGCTTCAACCCCGTCGAGACTCGAGTGAAATAGCACTTGGCGATATTGCTCATTATTGCTATGTTCTAGCCGGTAAATCCTGAATGCTAATAACGGGGCTGGTTTTCATCTTGATTACAGCAGGAAAAATTAATAAATCACCAATACAGGCAATCTGCTTTCTTGCCGATACCCTTCTTATGCGATCCTTATTCCTCTGTGTGCTGACTCTTTTGGCTTTCCTGCCCGCCTATTCTGTGGCGCAGAGTGGCGAGTTATTTCCCCGTCCGGCAGAATTAGAGCCCGCGATAAATTTCTGGGTGAGAGTCTATACCGAGGTTGATACCCAGAGTGGATTTTTGCATGACTCGCAGAACCTGGGGGTGATTTATACTTCCTTGCCATTAGAGCGGCGCACGATAGAATCCAGACGCGTGGCCATTCAAGAAGATTTACGTGCCCTGGCCACGGGGAAACGGGACCAGCTTAGCCAGAGTCAGGCCGCAACCCTGGCGTCCTGGCCTGCGGATGTGAGTAATCAAACTTTGCGCGCGGCAGCATCCAATGTGCGTTGGCAACTGGGGCAATCTGACCGCTTCCTCAGCGGCCTGCAACGCTCGGGCGCCTATCGAGCGCATATAAACACCGTGATTAGAGAAAAAGGTTTGCCAATAGAGTTGGGGGTGCTTCCCCATGTCGAGTCATCGTTTAATCCTGGCGCCTATTCCAGTGCTTCGGCCGCTGGCATGTGGCAATTTACTCGCGGCACCGGTCAGCGATTTATGCGTATCGACCACATCGTGGACGAGAGGATGGATCCCTATATGGCCACTAATGCGGCCATGAGTTTGCTGGAGTATAACTACAGTGTCCTGGGTTCCTGGCCGTTGGCGCTTACGGCGTATAATCATGGCGCCGCCGGCATCGCCAGAGCGGTGCGCGAGACTAAAACCAGCGCTATTGAAGAGATAATCGCCAACTACAAGGGCCGAGCCTTTGGTTTTGCTTCCAGAAATTTCTATCCACAATTCCTTGCGGTGCTGCAAGTAGAGAATGATGCGCGTCGCTATTTTGGTGATGTGCGTTTGAATGCTGCCCCCGATTTTCGAGAAGTCGAAACCGATGCCTTTATCGATGCGGAAGTGTTCGCCAGTTCAATTGGTATCAGCCTGGAACAATTAAAAGAGGATAATCGCGCACTGCGACCGGTGGTATGGGAAGGTAATAAACGAATTCCCAAAGGCTTCGTGATGAAAGTGAGAGAGGCGGCGATACCAGTGGGCAACTTGCTGGCTATGGTGGCGAGTGATTTTAAATTCGATGTACAAACGCCTGATATAGCCTATGTTGTCGAGCGTGGTGACAGTCTGTCGGTAATCGCCAGCCGATTTCATACCAGTGTTTCTCGCCTGTCGGCGCTGAATCAGCTGGCTAGTCGGGATAGACTTCAGATAGGCCAGCGACTGTTACTGCCGCAGGATGATGTCGCCTCCTCCCGGCCGGCGGAGCTTGCCCAAGCGGCTCCGCGTGATGGTATCTACACAGTTCGCCGTGGTGATACGGTTTCACTTATTGCGGCCCGCTACGGGCTTACCGAGCAGTCATTGCTCGGGATTAACGGTATCCAGGATCCACACCGGATTTATCCGGGTCAGCAAATCACTCTGCCGGGATTCGAATCCGAGCGAGGAGCCGTGATAGCCGCCAATTTAATTCCGCTTCCGCCGGTTCAGGTTCAGTTCGCTGAGGAATCAGAAGCCGCGGTAGTAGAAAATCGGGTCGAAGATCTGGAGATCGAAATCAGCGCCCCGACGCCGATCGTTGAGGTAATTGTACCGGTGGCAGAGTTGCCGCCACCAGTTATTACACCGCGGCTGGCCTTTAACGAAGAACAGCTGCCGCCCGCCGCCGTGCTGCCGGATAACCAGGAATTGGATATACCGGTAAGCGATGAACAAGGTGCGGCCGTTGCCCTTGATCCGGTGCTGGACGTTGCTGAAAGCAATGAGCAGTTGACCGAAGCGCTATCGGCCGATCCCTCGGATTACACTGTCGCCAGCAATAACACCGTTGAAATTCAGGCGTCAGAGACGCTGGGGCATTTCGCCGATTGGTTAGGCCTTCGCGCCTGGGATATTCGTAGATTGAATAATTTGGCTTACCAGGATCCGGTGATTATTGGCAAGCGCCTGCGGCTGGATTTTTCCAGGGTTAATATTGCCGAGTTCGAATTAAAACGACGAGAATTTCACTCCAGATTGCAACGGGAATTTTTTAGCAATTATCGTATTCAGAACGTGGAGCAATACCAGGTGAAACGGAATGATAATGTCGGGATTATCGCGAGAAATCGCTACTCGACCCCTATCTGGCTGTTGCGCCAATACAATCCCGGTCTGGATTTTAATCGCATTCAGATAGGCCAGGAAATAGTTTTCCCGTTAGTGGAGCAGGTGCAATAAATACGGCGCACTTTCAGTAGTAGTTTTTCCAGCGACCACTCTTCATACTTTTTCAAACACCCCGACTTCGACCGATTAAATCAGCGCTGAATCATTAACCGTGAAAAGACCGCTGCATATTTCGCCTGTAATTCACTCTGGGAAAATTCTTTTAAATCGGCTTTGGGTAAGTCGGCACCGGCGAGTTTTATTTTCAGCCATTCAGCCAAGCGGCTAAAAATGTGTTGTGCTGCACTGTCAGTCTGATTCTGCGCCGGGTATAAAAACTGTGCCGCAAGATATTCTGGATACACCAGATTGTCGGGGGCCAGGGGAGTGCAGCCAAACGCGCAAGCCTCTTGCAGAGCGAGGCCCTGAAAATCATGCAAGGCCGTGGATAGCACTACGTCACCACGCTGCAGCAGGGCGTAGTAGTCTTGTCGATTGTCAATAAAACCAAATTCACCTTCAGCTCTGTTTAATGTAGCCGCATGTTGTCTGAGTAGCGCTTGCATTTGCTCAAATTCCGCGGGCCTCAGACGGAATTGCTCGCCTACAATATGCAGGCGGATAGGTATTTTCCCCTCAGTGATCAGACGCACCACTTGCAATAATAAGCCGGGGTCTTTGTCATATTCCCAGCGGTGATTCCAAATGACCTCCAGCAGGCTGTTATCGCTTGTTGTCTGCGAGAGGGTGTCAATGACCGGAAGCGGCACGGGAATAACTTCACTTTTTTCCAGCCGTGGCAATAGAGTTGTTGCTAAGTCATCCGGCAGTTTTTGGAAAAGACGTCTGGCCCCTGCTAAAAAAGTACGGCGGTTGTATTCGCTGTTAAAAATCACCGCATCGGCACAAAGTGCGGCATACAGGGGAATGAGTTGCGGTTCGACGTTTTCTTTTCGTTGCTTAACGCCGGCAGGGTAGACAAATTGATTTTCGTGAAAATAGACTATGCTTGGAATTTGGGCAAGACAGGGCAGGAATCCGCGTAAGCTGGATAGATCAACCATCGAAGTCGCTATGAGTAAGTCATATTGCGTGTGCAGTGCATCAAATTCTCCGAAACCCCACTGCAAACTGTTGCCACGGATGCGCCAGTTAAAATGACGGGGAGGCAGCGCCAATTGTGTCCAGTCATGTTGTGGAAACATCGAGGCCAGTCGTTCACGCCACTGCTTATGGCTGCTTGCATCATAGGCGGATAACAGCAGAATTTTGCCGCGCATAAAGATTTACTCGTTGTTGAAAATCAGCGTGGCTTTAATCCGGCTCGTTGATTTGTCTCGCGGGTTCAGGATATTTTGCAAATTACTGGACAACAAGGTAGCTTCCCTCTTCCAGTTCATCGGCCAGGGCTGATAATCCAGCAGAATCACGCTACTGTAATCGAAACAAATCTGCAAAAGGGGGATAGATAATGACTATTAAATTACACGGTATGACCTACAGTAACTATTACAACATGGTAAAGGCCGTGATGATAGAAAAGGGTATGGCGTTTGAAGAAGTTCATGTACTGCCTAATCAGGAAGCAGAGCTGATCAGCAAGAGTCCGATGGGCAAGGTGCCCTGTATGGAGACTGACCAAGGCTTCCTGACGGAAACCGGTGTGATGATTGATTATCTGGATGCCTTGGGAGAAGGACCCTCCTTCTATCCGGAGGACCCATTCGCCAAAGCCAAGGTGCAAGAGTTGATCAGGCATCTTGAATTGTATATAGAATTACCTGCGCGTCGTCTCTATGGAGACGCATTCTTTGGCAAACCCGCCAGTGATGAAGAAAAAGTCGCAGTAAGAGCTTTGTTAAATAGAGGATTTGCCTCCCTCGCCAGTCTGGGAAAATTTAGCCCCTACCTCGCCGGTGAAGAAATTAGCTATGCAGATTTCTATTTTCGATTTAGCGTTGGTGTCGCCACTATGGCCTGTAAAAAATCTTTGGGCTGGGACGCGTTGAACGAAGTGCCGAATATTAAAGCCCTGCTGGATCTTATGGATCAGCGCGCTTCTATCAAGCAAGTGTTGGCAGACCAGGCAAGCGATGCCTGATCTGCTTAGCGGCAGGTTTTAGCGATGGGGGATTCTTTCAAGAATCCCTGCATTACTACTCATATCGAGAATGTTATCGATATTCGCTTCAATATCTTCAACGCTGGCATTGAGGCCCAGATCGACGCCGATATTTTCCCGCACATCGGCTGAATAATAGCGCCCTCCAGAAGCCTGGATAATGCGGCCGTTTGGTGCTTTCTCCGAGCACAGGAAAACCACGGCAGGCGTCACCAACTCCGGCGCCAGGCGTTCTGCGCTGTCTTCAAAGCCCGGTAACTCTTCGGTCATTCGGGTGGCCGCAATTGGGGCTATGGCATTGGTATAAACATTGTATTTAGCGCCCTCAAAGCGCAGCGTATTCATAAAACCCACCAGGCCAAGTTTGGCCGCCGCATAATTACTCTGGCCGAAATTGCCGAATAATCCAGAGGTTGATGTGGTCATCACTATCCGACCGTAATTCTGCTCGATCATTATTGGCCAAATACATTTCGTGGTATTCAGGCTTCCCGTTAAGTGCACATCGATTACGGCATGCCAATTTTCCAGTTCCAGTTTGGAAAAAGTCTTGTCGCGCAAAATACCGGCGTTGTTCACCAATATGTCAATGCGGCCCCATTTTGCCATCGCTTCGTCGACCATGGTCTGCACCGCGTCAAGATCGGTAACGGAAGCATCATTGGCGATGGCAGTACCGCCATTGTCACAGATCTCCTGCGCAACCCGTTCTGCAGCGGAGCCTGAACTGCCGCTGCCATCAACGGCGCCGCCCAGGTCGTTGACCACGACTTTAGCGCCACGACGACCTAACTCAAGTGCATGTTGTTTGCCGAGGCCTCCGCCAGCCCCGGTAACTATTGCAACGCGGTCTTCAAAACCAATTTTCATGCTGAATCCTCATTTGTTCGATTTCATTATCTGCCGTGATCAATGTTAAAAACTGGCCGAATTCTATGCTGATGGCCGGCTTGCTGCAACGCTAGCCGCTGCGCGAGGCGATATCTAATAGGGGTTTTGTAGTGAGTGGGCATTGAATTAGTGGGCCCCTGGCCGAAATTAGTTAGTATCAGCGTTTTCTTAATAGATCATGGCAAGAAAACACCCCCTCTCGAGAGTATTGTATGAGTGACATGGAACCCGTGCCTGCAGCGACCGTCGTTTTGCTGCGAGAAACTAACGATAAGGCAGATCTGGAAGTGTTGCTGCTGCGCAGGAACTCCAGTCTGGTTTTCCATGGCGGACACTGGGTGTTTCCCGGCGGCCGAATTGATGCTGAGGATTTCGATCAAGCCAGCGGGGCTCTGGAATACCCGGCAGCACTACGTGCGGCGGTAAGAGAGACCAGGGAAGAAGCGGGAGTCGATATTGATGAGAAGCAGTTAGTGCATACCGCCCACTGGACAACTCCCCCGCGTTTGCCCAGACGATTCTGTACATGGTTCTTTATTTGTCCGCTTTCTGAGCCGGTATCCGTAGTCGTCGACAATGATGAAATTCTCGAACATCGTTGGATTACAGCGCGCGCGGCCTTGGCAGAAGCTGAAGCAGAAACCCTGATATTACCAAGACCTACGATGACAACCTTGCGGGATATCGAGAAGCATCGCAATTTTCCGCAGTTGATGGAAGCGGTGAAACGCGGCGGTATTCGGGTATTTCCGCAAGATTCCATCTATTATCGTCCGCAAGAAATGGGCTGTCAGTAGCCGATATTCAGCGAATTGATAGTAATCAAGGATTAATATTATTGCCTGGCCACTATTCATTCTCTGGCTATAGCTGGCAGGAATCGGGCTTTTTTCCGCCAAATTCTGACATTATTCCGACTAGCTGATGGGGTGGGGTTTTTGTCCGCTTTCTCACTTATAAGCCCTTGCATTTCTGGGTTAGTTAATGGGATAGTTCATCGGGTGGTTATGCTCGAACGACGGAAACAATCTGCGTGTGTTTGCGGTCAGTAGAAGTGGTGCCTATTGGTATCAAATCGCGGTGAGAACCGGCGACTACTTACTTTCGGACGTTTGAAATCGAGGAACAACAAGCGTAAGCAATTCTTTATTAACAGCAGCCAGAAGAGCCCCTATGTCGTCTCCCACATTCGATAGCCTTCGCGAAACCCTGAACAATCTTCGCCGTCGTCGCAACAACCTGTTTATTCTCAAGCAGGTGAGTTTCTTTGTTATTGCTTTTTCAGTACTGATCTTATTATTCAGCGCCATCGAGGCCTGGATGGCGCTGAATAAAGCGTCCACCACACTGTTGTTTGTGATTTCTGTTGCGGCCCTTGGTTTGTTGTTCTGGCGATTCTTTCAAGTACTGGGCCGGCGCCACACTGATGATCGCCGGCTGGCTCACTATGTCGAGGATCATATACCGGATCTTGAACAACGGTTGCTAACTTCACTGGAATTCAGCGACGAAGATTTGATCAATGGTAAGCGCGGTGTTTCACAACAGTTTATTCGACAGCTGTGGCAGGATGCTCAAGAGCATGTGCAGCAACAGCAGGAGAGAGTAGCCTCTGTTACCCCGGCGCGCGGATCCTGGGTTTCATTCGGTTCGGCCACCACAGTGGTTGCCATTGTGCTGGCGATATTTCTCAGCTCCGACGTCCTGTTTACCGCCGGCAGTCGGCTAATCTGGCCTTTTGCTATTAACGAAACGGTTCCGCTGGCGGAGGTGCTGCCTGATATTGAGATAACTGTAGAGCCTGGCGATCTGGAATTGCAGCGAGGAGACAGCGTTACCATCATCGCGCGGGTGGTGAATGCGATTCCCGGTTCGATAAACCTGCGCTTGCAGGATGACAACGTTAATTGGCGCGATGCGTCCATGAGCCGTGACGGCAGTGGCAGTGAAAGCGCAACTTACAGTTATTACATTCCTTCACTTAAAGAAGATACAACGTACTACGTGAGTTTTGATGAGCGGGGCGAGCAGAGTTCTCCCCAGTATCGGATCAGCTTATTTGACCTGCCACAGATCGAACAGATCGATTTGGCATTTGATTACCCCGAATACACCCGTATCGAAGACATCGCCGAAGAAGACAGCGGCGACATGGTCGTGCCGGAAGGGACGACAGTCGACTTGGTGGTTACCTTCAATAAGAATATCGCCAATGCCACGGTTGAATTCGATGAAAGTTTTACCGCGTCAGACGATGATGAAGTAAATCCTGTAGCACCCTATGCGGATCTGCAACTGGTGGTTGATGGCAATATTGGTCGCGCTCGCTTCACTGTCACACAGGACGGGGTTTATCGTATTTTGGCCACGGACTTAACCGATCTTCAAAGCAAGAACCCCTTGGACTATTTTATTCGGGCGATTGAAGACACGCCCCCGGAATTAGTTCTGAAGCGACCTGGTCGCGATGAAGAAGTCATGCCGCTGGAAGAAGTGGTGCTGGAAATAGATGCGAATGACGACTATGGTTTGAGCAAGTTCATGCTGAATTATAGTGTGGTCGGCAGCGATGAAGTCCAGGTAGATTTTTTGCCTGAACAAAATGCACGTGAAGTCTCCGGGAATGAGCTTATTTATCTGGAAGATCTGGATGTCGAGCCAGGCGACTTCGTTAGCTACTTTCTAAGCGTGGCAGATAACAATGGCCTGGAGGGTCCTGTAGAAGTCGTTTCTGATATCTACTTCTTACAAGTAATTCCCACCGATCAGGAGTTTAGAAGATCATCCGGAGGCGGCGGAGGCGGCGGCGGCGGAGGTCAAGGTGGTGCCGATAGCAGTGCTTTGGTGCAAATACAGAAAGACATTATAGCGGCGACCTGGAAGTTAAAAAATAGACAGAGTCAGGTGTCTCCTGATGAATTTGCCTCGGATGCTGAAATCATTTCGGAATCGCAACTGGAAGCAACTGAGAGGACCAGAAGATCGATAGACCGGCTAGCTGAAAGATTGAGTTTCTCCGATGACAGTTATGATTCGGCGGTTGAAAATTTATCCCTGGCTATCGATCAAATGAATATCGCGGCCGATGAACTGGGGAAAGAACAAGTTACCAGTGCTTTGCAGCCGGAACAATTAGCCCTGCAATTCGTGTTAAAGGCAGAGGCGAATATTAACCGTACCGATATCAGCATGCAGCAAGGTGGCGGTGGCGGTGGTGGCGGTTCGGCGCAACAAGAACGGGAAGATTTGCGCGAGCTGTTCGAGATGGAAATGGGTCAGCTGGAGAATCGCTACGAGACCCCGGAAAGCCGCAGCAGTGGACAATCCGCTGAACAAGCCGAGGAAGCCAACAAGTTGGAAGAACTGGCTCGCAGACAGGAAGGTTTAACCAGGGCGCAACGTAATCTGGCTAGGCGTGAAGAGCAGATGAGCGAAGAACAGAAGCGTCGTGAATTAGAGCGCCTGATGCGGCAGCAGGAACAACTTAGCCGCGAAGTTGAGCAGTTGGCGCAACAGATGTCACGAGGCCAGCAGAGTTCCCAGTCGCAATCCCAGAGTCAGCAGGCATCACAATCCCAGTCTCAATCTCAATCTCAATCTCAATCCCAGGCTAGTAGCAGTTCGCCTTCCAGCGGAAGTTCCAGCGACGGGCAGCAGTCTCAATCTCAACAATCTCAGTCTCAGTCTCAATCTCAATCTCAATCTCAACAACCGCAAACAGCATTGCAAAGAGCGGCTCAGCAAATGCGGGAAGCCTCCCAGAGTGAAACGGCGGCAATCGCCGCCGCGAGATCGCAGAAAGCCCTGGAAAATCTGCGCGAACAGCAGCGTGAGTTAAGTCAACAATCAGAGCGTTCGGTTAATCAGCTGGCTCAAAATCTTGGCCAGCGTGGTCAGCAACTGTTACAGCAACAACGGCAATTGCAGGAATCACTGCAAGAAACCAGTCGCCAGCAGGGCCTGGGTCAGACTCGACAATCGATTCGAGATGATGCCGATATGCAGGAATTAATCGAAGCACAACAGCAGCAGCAACGTGACCTTAAAGAAATTGAAGACATGCTGCGAGCGATCATTGCCCGTGGCGATAACGAAGATCAGCGATTAATGTCGCAGGCGCAAGCAGCAACCAGAGATTTACGACCTATTCGAGAAGAAATGCAGACCAGCAATCGCGTGTTGCGCAATGGCATGGTTAATCTTTCGGTGGATATTGAACAGGAACTTGAGAATTCTATCGAAGAATTTGCTCAGAGCCTTACCGCCCTGAACCCTTCTCGTGGAGGCTCTGCATCAGATCAAATTCAGCAGGCGGCAAGTAGTGCGGCGCAGCTGCGAGAACAAATCGAACAGCTGGAGCAACAAGCGCTGGCTTTTAATGAAGCGGGCCAGCAAGCCGGTGACGGTGTCCCATCGATAAGAGAGATGCGGGAGCAGTTACAGCAAACGCAACAGTTGGCCCAGCAATTGTCACAGCAAGTGCAAGAACAGGCCCAGTCGGGTGGCAGTCAACCAGGTCAACAAGGACAGCAGGGGCAACAAGGTCAACAGGGACAATCAGGTCAGCAGGGTCAGCAAGGACAAGGTCAGGGCGGCGGCCGTCAGCAGCTAAGTGGCGCGCGAGGTACTGGTGATCAGCAACAGCCAGGCACAGGTGGCAGGGTTGGTGATACTTCAGGCAATAACTCCTCCATTGGAAATGCCAGATCCATACGGCAGCAATTAACCCAGCAAGATATTGAAGATTTTCTTAATCAACCTGATTTGTTTAGACAATTACTAAAGCCGATTACGGAACTTGAAGGAGCCCTGCGCGCACAGGCAGAGCTGGATAATATCAACAATAAGCTGTATGCCTCGGCTGATGAAGATATCCCTGACGAATATCGAGAATTGGTTGAAGAATATTATCGTGTATTGTCCGAAAATCAGGGGTCAGCTGATACAGCGCAGTAGCAATGCAATACACCGAACCCAATTTTTTTACCGCACTCGCAGACGGCACATTCAGTTTTGCCTACGGCATCAATCCCTTGCTGTTTGCTTTGATGGTTCTGCTGATCATTGCCGGCGTGTGGCTGACCTACCAAAAAACCACCAGAGTACTGAGCAGGCCCTGGAAAATATTATTTATTGGCCTGCGTTCCAGCGTGCTGGTAATCATTCTGTTTTGTTTGCTGCGACCTGTCATAAACACTCTGCAGATTTCACCGCAGGAAACCTACCTCGGTGTTTTAATAGACGACTCTCAAAGTATGTCGATTGAAGATATGCAAGATGGTCAATCACGGCAGAGCGCGGTGCAAGAGAAACTATTTGAGAATGAATTGTTGGAGCGGCTTTCGGATTCCTTTCAGATTAGAATTTTTCGCTTCGATAAAGAAACCCAACGTATTGCGGGTATCGAGGATTTAGCTGAAGAAGGCACGACGTCATCATTGCAACAGGCGCTGGATTATGTGGACGATCAGCTTAATGGTCTTCCTCTGGGCGGGCTGGTAGTGGTGAGCGATGGCGCGGACAATAGTGATTCCGATCCGCTAATCAAGGCGCGGGAATTTGGAGCACGACAAATTCCGGTGTTTACGCTGGGTGTTGGGCAGGAAGATATACCACAAGATATTGGCATCGTGGATGTAAGTGCCGCGAAAACGGTGCTGGAAGGATCAGTGTTCAGCGTTCAGGTCGGTGTAAATCACCAGGGATATGAAGGTCAGGAAATTGAACTTTCTATTATGGACGGAGACACTCAGGTAGTGTCCGACACAGTAATTCTTGGTGCCGAAGGTGTTACCCGGAGATACGATCTCGAGTTAACACCCGAACGACCGGAATTGATTGTTTATGATCTACAGGTCGAGCTGCAAACGGGCGAAATTATCGAGAAAAACAACAGTTATAGTTTTCTGGTAGACAATACCGAAAAAGAGCCCCTCGATGTGTTGTACATAGAAGGCCACCCCAGAAACGAGTACAAGTTTATTCGACGTGCCGTAGCCGGTGATAATTCCTTAAGAATGGCAACTTATCTTCAAACCGGACCTGAGAAATATTATCGACAGGGAATCGAGTCGGCCACTGAATTAAGCAGTGGTTTCCCGAAAGATCGGGAAGCCTTGTATCAGTATGAGGCGATCATTCTCGGCGACATCGGAACGGATTTTTTTAATGCCGATCAACTACAGATGATTGAAGACTTTGTCGCCGAACGGGGCGGTGGATTATTGATGAGTGGCATGGTTGACGAAGAATTTATTGGTACGCCTATCGCCGATATTCTTCCGATAAGCCTGGTGGAAGAAAGTTTTTTGCCTAATCACCTGAGAGGGGGTATTCGTCGCGGCGAGCACCCAACGGGTGAACTCTACTACCCCAGACTAACCAATAACGGCGAGTTTTCGCCTTTACTGCGGCTGTCGGCTGATGATGCAGAAAATCAGCGGCTATGGCGTCAGCTGCCCGAATTACAGGGAGTCTATGTTACCGGTAGAGTTAAGCCTGGGGCGACAGTATTACTCGAACATCCTCTTCTGCAATATCAGAATCAGGCTTTGCCGGTGCTGGTGTCGCAGCGTTATGGCTCAGGCCGTAGCATGTCAATTACCACCGCCAGCTCCTGGCGTTGGCAGATGATGCTGCCCTCGGCAGACGAATCCCATGAAACGCTGTGGCGGCAATTAATACGCTGGTTAGCGGTGTCTGCTCCAGAGCGCATCAGCATAGAATTTGATCGAGAATTTTATAATGTCGGTGACGAAGTTAATGTCAAGGCCACAGTACTGAACGACGAATATGAAGCGGATAACGATGCCACGCTGTGGATGCAGACAGCTAATCCCCTGGCTGAATTTATAGATTCACCGATGGAGTGGGATATTGAAGAAGAGGGTGTTTACCGTGCCAGTTTTGCAGTCGAGGAAGAAGGCATATACAGCTTACTGGTCGATGTGGCGAGTGCTGCAGGTGAGGCCAGTAGTTCCAGTTCTGAAAAACGCGCTGCCTTTGTAGTCACTCCCTCATTGCGCGAGTACACAAATGCGGAGCTGGACAGAGGCCTGTTAGAGAGAATAGCGGCAGCCAGTGGTGGTAGTTATTTCAATCTACAAGATGCTGACGCCCTGATAGACGCGATTGAATTCACCCCCAACGCCTATTCGAAAGAAGTACAGATCGACCTTTGGGATCGCCCCTGGTTGTTGGCCTTATTAATTCTATTGTTGTGCGTAGACTGGGTAGCGCGGCGGATGAAAGGTTTATCCTGATTTGATAAAAATACTATTATGAAAACTAAATTTATTTCATTTCAATTAGTTTGTAGCTGTTTCTTGCTATTTCTTGCTGCCGACATTGTTGCGCAAGACAGCAAGATCGTCGAAGCCAATGATTTTTTTCTGGATAGCCCCGACTCCACCAAATATGCAGTAATCATGGTGGGACCGACGGTTGGCGATGAGAGTAAATCCAAATTCCGCCAGTGGGCATTTTCCTTACATGATATTTTAGCCAGGGATTATGGCTACAGCTCCGAGACAATTTCGCTTTTATTTGATCGGGGTGAAAGTCAGGGTGCCGGCGCGGAGCGCATCGATGGTGCCTGTGACTTGCAAGGCATACAGCAGCAGTTTGCAAGTCTCAAGTCGGTGGTTAAGACAGGTGATCAAATCACCGTTTTTTTGATGGGTCATGGTTCGGGAGAAGAGGAAGAGGCAAAATTTAATATTGTTGGCCCCGATATTACCGGCATTCAATTTGCTGAAATTCTGGACGGCTTCGAGCAGCAGGATATAGTAATCGTTAATACTACTTCTGCAAGTTTCGGGTTTTCCGCCTCGTTGTCCAGCGAGGGCAGGGTCGTTATTTCCTCGACTCGCTCTGCAACAGAAAAATACGATCCGATATTTTCGCGTTACTTTATCGAGGCACTGGATAATCGCAATGGTGATCGTGACAAGAATAGTCGGGTGTCGATGTTGGAGGCCTTTAATTATGCGAAGAGTAATGTTGAAGAATTTTATGAAGAACAGGGGCGCCTGGCTTCAGAACACGCCGGGCTCGATGACAATGGCGATGCCTTGTTTAGCCTTAACCCAACCACAGCTGAAGTAGACGGCAGACTGGCAGAAATTGCCTACATAGATACCTTGATCGATAGCAGTGCCGGCTTACCAACCGCTGCTGTTCGCTTAAAGGGCAGGATGCAGGAACTGGAGCGTTCGGTATTTATTCTCCGTGGTCGAAAGGCTGACTTTTTGGAAGCGGATTACTGGCAGCAGATGGAAGTGCTTTTAATAGATCTAGCTAGAGCTACGGGACAATTTAATGAACAAGTCAATGAACAGGCTACACAGTAGGATGATGGCGAAAACATTCTCATTATTACGCTTGCTGATGATTTCGGGTCTGGCTTCTGTCATCGCCTCTACGGCATTAGCGCAGGATGATCAGACTAACACCGGAGAAACTCCGCTATTTCGTGGCGAGCAGTTGCTGATGAGCGGATCTTATGCGGCGGCCACTGAGATTTTTCAAATGGCCGATGGACTCGATCGAAATGAAGGTTTGGCCGGTGCCAGCAAGGCTTTCGCGATGATGGGCAACTATCAGGAAGCGATGTCTGTGGTACAGAATGCGATCGAAGCTAACGACTACGCGCGTTTTCCACTACTAAGTACTCAATTGGCAGAAATAAAAAGAGTGGTTGGGGAATCTCGCGAAGCGTTGGCGATATTAAAATCAGTAGTCGATGGGCTGGAGGATGCCCCGGTTCGCACGCTCGTGCAATATGGCAGCCTGCTTAAATTTATTGGGGAGAAGGAAGCGGCCTTTCCAATTTTAGATCAGGCAGTACAGCGTTATAACAATGGTCTGGTGTTCAGTTCCGAAGACGTGGCCATGGTGGCCCTGGCTAGTTGGTTAATGGATAACTTTCATGATGCTAACAGCCTGTTCAGTGAGGCGACGCGCGCTAACCCCAATAATCTCGAGGCACACGTGTTGTGGGGTGATTTATTTCTGGAAAAATACAATATGGCTGACGCGGAGCGCTCCTATCAGGAGGCGCTGGACATCAACAGTCGTTATGTTCCAGCGCTGGTAGGCATGACGCAGATAACTGGCGATGAGAGGGCTTTACAGCGAGCCATGGCTATCAATCCTAATTCGACAGCCGCCATTCAGACTTATGCCCAATTGCTGATGGTCAATGAGCGCGAGGATGAAGCGCAAGAATATTTTGACAAGGTACTGGAGATTAATAAGGAGTCACTGAAGACATTAAGTTTACTCGCTTCACAAGCCGCGTTGGAAGAAAGAACAGAAGATTATGCGTCCTACCTGGCACAGGTAGAAGCCTTCAGTCCTGACAATCCGATTTTTTTGGCTGATATTGCTGACTACCTTGGGAAAAGCTACTTGTTTGTCGAGGCCGTGGAATTTTCCCGCGCCGCTCTCGAAGCTGATCCGCAGTATTGGCAGGGCTACACCGTGCTGGGAAGTAATCTGATCAGGCTCGGTGAAGAAGAAGAAGGCAAGGCTAATTTAGAAATTGGTTTTGAGAATGACCCCTTCAATGTGCTGACATCAAACATGTTAAAAGTGTTTGATACGCTGGATACCTATGTCACGCTGGAGAGTGAACACTTCAAGGTGCGTATGAGTGAGCACGATGCGGATATTCTCTGGCCGTATCTGCGGCCACTATTAGAGGAAGGCTGGAACGAACAGACTGCAAAATATAATTTCGAGCCAGAAGGTCCGATTCTGATCGAGGTTTTCGAAAATTCTGAAGACTTCGCCGTACGTTCTGTCGGCTTGCCGGATATTGGCCCGCTAGTCGGCATCTGTTTTGGTAAAGTGATCACACTTATTTCCCCCGATACGCTGTCAGCGAACTGGCAGGAAATCGTCTGGCATGAGTTCATGCATATCATTACCTTGCAAATGACCAATAATCGAATGCCGCGCTGGCTCTCCGAAGGCATCTCGGTATGGGAAGAACGTGAAGGGCGTCCGTACTGGGGACGCAGCCAGGGGCTGGATTTGGTTCGCGCCGCGGAGCAAGATAAATTACTCGATATCGCCGATCTCAATTCAGGATTTTCCGGCGCCAGAAGTGACGCCGATCTTGGTTTTGCTTATTTTCAATCGTATCTGGTGGTTGATTATATTGCGCAAGAATACGGCTTCGAGAAGTTAGTAGAATTCATTAAACAGTATGCTTTAATCAAGGAAGACAGTGCTCGTTTCCAGGAGGTTTTCGAATTGTCTCTCGCCCAGTTCGATGCTGGCTTCGATGCATGGATTGAGCGCCGGGTAGCCGAAATTAACGTCTATGTGCATACCGAAGATGTGCCAGATGAAGGTGCGGGCCATGGTCACGGTGTGCGAGAGAATTCCAGTGCCATATTGGCGGAGCTGTACAATAACGCTTCGCTAAAACAGCATATGCAGTCGCGCATCGAAGAAAACCCTCGAGATTTTCAAGCCTATTTACAGCTTGGAATCGTGCTTTTTAAGGAAGAAGATTTTCTCCAAGCCAAGCAATATTTGCAACAGGCCTATAATTTATTGCCATCTTATACAGGTTACCCGAGCCCGCCTTTAGTGTTGTCGCAAATCTATGAAAAAGAAGGTAATAGGGAGGCGCAGCTAGAGCAATTGGAGCTTCTGCTACAAAATTTGCAGCACGATTACGGTTCGGCGATTATTTTGGCCGAAGCGGCATTGGAAAACGGCGACTTTGAGCGGGCTGAATATTATATAGACAGAGCGATACAGGTTGATCCTTACCGCAGAGACGTACATCAGTTGAAGGCAGGCTTGGCCGACGGCATTGGCGACAGCGCTTTGGCCGTTACCGAATACGAGGTATTGCTGAAATTGGAAATAAATGATCCGGTGGAAGCGCAGACTAATTTGGCTGAAGCCTATTTAAAAAACGGGCAAGCGCTTGAGGCGAAGCAGAATGTATTAAGTGCCCTGGAAACAGCGCCAAGCTATCAGCGCGCTCAGCAGATTTTGTTGCAGTCAATAGAGGGTGATGCGCATTAAATACCACCCTTTCCATCGCCTTATTCTCGCCGGCTTCGCCTGTTTGCTGTTTGCTAGCCCAGCGGCTATAGCGCAGGCGCTGGAGTTTGGAAGTGATGAAGACTTATCTGTGTATGGAAACGAGATAACCGATTTCATTCTGGTGAGAGGTCAATATACCAACTATGACGGCGGAAGAAGAGGCGGCTTTGGAATGCGTCGCCGTGGTGGTGGTGGCGGTGGCGGTGGCTGGTGGGATACAGATTATCCCGAAGCGGAGGAAAACTTTTTGCGCGGCGTGCAGCGTTACACCAATATTGATACCAATCCGCGCAATCATGAATTTATCGAACTTACTGATCCGCACCTGTATGAGAATATTTTTCTCTACATGAACTGGAAAAGAGTGCCTATTGGCTCTTCTTACAGTGGCCCTAATTATTCACCCGAGGAAATCGAGGCACTGCGTGAGTTTATGTTTCGTGGTGGTTTTGTCATGGTTGATGATTTTTGGGGTCAGCCCCATCTTGACGATATGTTTATGGAGATGGCTAAAATTTTCCCTGAACGAGAAATTGTAAAACTCGATACCAGTCACGAAATATTTCACGTGTTCTTTGATATAGATGAGGTTGCTCAGGTTCCCGGGCGAATGGTGACCTGGGATTTTGGCGGTTTCATGAATCTTGATGATCCTAACTATCCTCCAGAGGTGTACGCGGTACTCGACGATGACGGCCGGGTTATGATGGTCGCGAATTACAACACAGATCTTGGCGATGGATGGGAGCATACCTTCTATAAAGGCTACCCCACTAAATCGAGCAATGATGCTTACAAAATTGCTATTAACTTTTTAATTTACGCATTTAGTCACTGAAAACAGAGAAAGACAGGAACTACTCATGACAGAAACAGAAGAAGTATTAGAAATTGACACCCAGGATGACATCTCTCTGGTGAAGAGAATGCAAGAAGGCAGAGATCAGATTACTGCCGAAATCAGGAAGGTTATCATTGGTCAGGAAGATATCATTGATGAATTGCTTATCGCTCTGTTTGCAGGTGGTCATTGTCTCGTTACGGGTGTTCCAGGTTTGGCTAAAACCCTGTTAATTAAAACCGTCGCAGACATTTTACAAGTCGATTTCAGTCGAATTCAATTCACCCCGGACCTGATGCCGGCGGATGTGGTTGGATCCGAGATCGTAGAAGAAGAAAACGGCAAGCGTGCGTTAAAATTCGTCAAAGGGCCGATTTTCACTAATATTTTGCTGGCAGACGAAATTAACAGAACGCCGCCAAAAACACAGTCTTCCCTGCTTGAAGCGATGGAGGAGCGGCAGGTTACCGCCGCTGGTGTGACCTATCCCATGTCGGCGCCTTTCTTCGTGCTAGCCACGCAGAATCCAATCGAGCTGGAAGGCACCTATCCCTTGCCCGAGGCGCAGCTCGACCGCTTTATGTTCAAGATAGAGTTGGGTTACTTGTCCGAGGAAGATGAGATGAAAGTGGTGAGCACCACCACACAAACTAACGACACCGCGCTGGCTCATCCGCTGAGCGGCGAGGATATCCTCGAGTTTCAACGTATTGCCAGACAGGTGCCGGCGGCGGAGGCGGTCATTCGTTACGCGGTTAGACTCGTCCATGCGTCTCGTCCTCAATCGGATACAGCGCCGCAATTTATTAAGGATTGGGTCAGTTGGGGAGGCGGTATTCGAGCGTCCCAGAACCTGATTCTGGCCGGCAAGGTGAGAGCATTACTGCTGGGTCGATACAATGTTTCCTATGGGGATGTGCGGGCATTGGCTCCGTCTGTATTGCGGCACAGGATTTTGCTTAATTTCCACGCCGAAGCGGAGCGGGTGACAACGGATCAGGTTATCAAGCGTCTGCTTGACGAGGTGCCAGAGCCGACTGCTGATATTTAGTCGTCTACTTGCCTCGCCATGAAATCGCTAAATTACGCCAAGCAAACCTACACAGGTCACAATGTCTGATTCTCTGAACTTTCTTGATCCCACTGTGCTCGCCGGTCTCGACAATCTGGAACTGCGCGCTCGGGTTGCCGTTGAGGGATTCCTGTCAGGCTTGCATAAGAGTCCCCACCGCGGTTTTAGCGCTGAGTTCAATGACTATCGTCATTATC